>OLGD01000021.1_pt1 | contig 283266 bp, 236 predicted proteins | sample 1605311 | NCBI WGS metagenome assembly OLGD01 (sample SAMEA3888917, study PRJEB22519) | human gut metagenome | biome: human gut; feature: human-associated habitat; material: faeces | place: Denmark | collected 2010
CAGTCGCAACATGATTTCCCCGAAAGTAACAACTTTTTTGCTCATAGCAGTTTGTCTTGATTGATATTAAAATTGAAAGAAATTTTTAGCGTTGTAATAGCTGATGTCTTCGATCATTTGACGTACCCGGTCTATTTCGGCGTAAGGGATTTCCCCGTTTTCGACGTCGTTTCCTACGAGGTTGCAAAGGGTACGGCGGAAGTATTCATGACGCGGATAAGAAAGGAAGCTGCGTGAGTCGGTAAGCATACCTACGAAGCGACTTAACAAACCGAGAAGAGAAAGAGCGTTCATTTGTTTTTCCATACCGTCTTTTTGATCGAGGAACCACCAGCCCGAACCGAATTGTATTTTCCCGGGGATCGTTCCGTCTTGGAAGTTTCCGAGCATGGTCGCAATTACTTCGTTGGCGCAAGGATTGAGGTTATACAAGATGGTCTTGGTGAGTTTACCGTTGCTGTTGAGACGATCGAGGTATTTGGCCATCGCTTTTGCTGTGGAGAATTCTCCGATCGAATCAAATCCGGTATCAGGCCCTAAGAGTTTGAACATCTTGGAGTTGTTGTTGCGAATAGCGCCGTAGTGGAATTGTTGTGTCCAGCTGGTTTCCCAATCCATTTCTCCGAATACGATAAGCATGGCCGATTTGAACTTGAGAATTTCTTCGTGCGAAAGGGCCGTACCACCATATACTTTATTGAATATTGCTTTGATTTCGGCGTCGGTATAATCTTCGGCATAGAATTCTTCAATGCCGTGGTCAGAGAGTTTGCAGCCTTGCTCGGCAAAGAAATCGTGGCGTTTTTTCAAGGCGGCTACCATATCGTCGAAAGTTGAGATGGTTATACCGCTCACTTCCCCGAGTTTTTCGATGTATGCGCGGAATTCCGAAGGTACTTCTACGGCCATGGCTTTATCGGGACGCCAAGTGGGAAGCATTTTTATTTCAAATCCGCTTTCACGGGTTTTGATGTGATATTCGAGAGAGTCGATGGGGTCGTCGGTCGTACATACTACCTCTACATGGTAACGACGCATCATGCCTCGGGCAGAATATTCGGGAAGAGCCAATTTGGCGTTGCACTCATCGTAAATTTCCCGTGCGGTTTTGGGGTTGAGAACTTTATCGATACCGAAAGCCGTTTTCAGTTCGAGGTGAGTCCAGTGATACAATGGGTTGCGCATGGTGTAAGGAACGGTTTCCGCCCATTTTTCGAATTTTTCCCAGTCGGAGGTATCTTTGCCCGTGCAGTAACGTTCGTCTACACCGTTGGTACGCATGGCACGCCATTTGTAATGGTCTCCGCCGAGCCATATTTCGGTCAGCGATTTGAACTTGTGGTCGTCGGCTACCATTTGGGGTATCAAATGGCAGTGATAGTCGATAATCGGCATTTTGGCCGCGTGATTGTGATATAATTCTTGTGCGGTTTTGGTTTGCAACAAGAAATTTTCATCCATAAAATTTTTCATAATGATGAAGTTTTTAAAGGTATATTCATTGATATTTTTTCCCTTGTCGATAATACGGTTTTTCCCGATGACGTTTTTTGAAGATGATACATAAGAATTTACGCAGAGGTATCACATTCTCATTATTTTCCGTTTACCACAGAACCGGAAATACGCCTTTCGGTTTGTACCGTGTTCGGGCACGAAATTACGATTTTTTTTTGATGTACAAAATAAAAACCATATATTTGCGAGAACAAAAAGACCGTTTTTGACAATAGAAAATAAGCAGCACCGTGGAGAAAAACTCGGATAAAATCCGTATAAAGGACATTGCCCGCCTGGCCGGGGTGTCGGCTGGTACCGTCGATCGGGTTTTACACAACCGAGGGGAGGTATCGGTACGGACTCGCGAGAAAATAGAAACGGTATTGAAAGAATTGGACTATCGTCCAAATCTTTATGCTTCGGCTTTGGCATCGAAACGCCATTATAAGGTAGCCGCTTTGTTGCCTAAGGCCGGGGGATACGATTATTGGATAGAGGTGTTGCGCGGAGTCGATTTGGCAGCAAAAGAATATGCCAATCTGAATATCGATGTCGAGCAAATTCTTTTTGACCAGTACGACAGTCGTGATTTCGAAGCCTCGGCCGACAGATTGCTGGCGGCGAATGCCGATGCCGTACTGCTGGCCCCGATTTTTAAGGATCCGTCGATATATTTAGCTTCACGGCTTGACGGCCGGCAGATACCTTATGTCTTTATCGATTCGGATATAGAGGCGGCGAATGCTCTTTCTTATTTCGGAATGGATTCGTTGCAGAGTGGATATTTGGCCGCAAAACTCCTTTTGTCCGATATCGTGCCTCAAAAAGATATTGCTGTTTTTAAAATCAACCGTTACGGCAATGTCGGATCCAACCAGTCTGATCTTCGCTATCAGGGATTTCTCAAATATGTACAGGAAAAATTCCCAGAACACCGTTTACGGCTAGTGATGCTACACCCGTCGGACGATCGGTTGAACTTGCAGACTATTCGGGACTTTTTTATACAATATCCCCATGTAAGAGAAGGAATAACGTTCAATTCGAGAGTCTTTCGCATTGTCTATTATCTCGAAGATTTGCAATTGTCTCATTTCCGTTTGTTGGGCTATGAACCATTGTTGCCCAATATCAAGGCTTTGAAAGAAGGTAAAATTCGATATTTGCTCTCTCAACGACCCGAATTGCAAGGGTATCGGGCCATGAAAGCCCTTTGCGAATATAAAGTTTTCAAAAAAGAAGTTCCGCGACGCAATTTTATGCCTATCGATATTCTTACAGCCGAGAACATCGATTATTATACCGATTTTCAACTTTTCTAAAATAACTCACATTTAAAAAGTAAAAACCTATGAAACCGCTTAACAGAACTACTGCTCGGGCCAATAAATATCCCGAACGCATCATTCAATTCGGAGAAGGAAACTTTCTACGTGCATTTGTAGATTGGATTATTTATAATATGGACGAGAAAGCCGATTTCAATAGTAGCGTAGTTGTCGTACAACCGATCGAAAAAGGTATGGTCGATATGCTCAATGAGCAGGATTGCCTTTATCACGTAAATCTGCAAGGCCTTGACAAAGGTCAGGTGGTAAACAGCCTTACAATGATCGATGTCATCAGCCGTGCGCTCAATCCTTATACTCAGAACGACGAGTTTATGAAACTTGCCGAGCAACCCGAGATGCGTTTCGTCATATCCAATACGACCGAAGCTGGTATCGCTTTCGATCCCACTTGTAAATTGGACGATGCTCCCGCTTCTTCTTATCCCGGTAAACTGACTCAGTTGCTTTATCACCGTTATAAAACATTCAATGGCGATAAGACCAAGGGCCTTATCATCTTTCCCTGCGAACTTATTTTCCTCAATGGCCATAAACTGAAAGAAACCATCTATCAATATATCGAATTGTGGAACCTCGGTGAAGATTTCAAAAAATGGTTCGAAGAGGCTTGCGGCGTATATGCTACGCTCGTAGACCGTATCGTACCGGGATTCCCCCGCAAAGATATTGCCGCTATCAAAGAAAAATTGCAATATGACGACAACTTGGTGGTACAAGCCGAAATTTTCCACTTGTGGGTAATCGAAGCTCCCGAGAGCGTAGCCAAAGAATTTCCCGCCGACAAAGCCGGCCTTAACGTACTTTTCGTTCCGTCCGAAGCTCCTTATCACGAGAGAAAAGTTACCTTGCTCAACGGCCCGCACACCGTATTGTCGCCTGTGGCTTACCTCTCGGGTATCAACATCGTACGTGAAGCCTGCGAGCACGAAGTAGTGGGTAAATACATTCATAAGGTGATGTTCGACGAGTTGATGGAAACATTGAATCTGCCGAAAGACGAGCTCAAAAAATTTGCCGAAGATGTGCTCGAACGTTTCAACAATCCGTTCGTTGACCATCAGGTAACTTCGATTATGCTCAATTCGTTCCCGAAGTACGAAACTCGCGACCTTCCCGGTCTGAAAGTATATCTCGAACGCAAAGGCGAGTTGCCCAAAGGGCTCGTGTTGGGGCTGGCTGCTATCATTACCTATTATAAAGGCGGTGTTCGTGCCGACGGTGCCGAAATCGTACCCAATGATGCACCCGAAATCATGCAACTGCTCAAAGATTTGTGGGCAACGGGCTGTACCAAGAAGGTGGCTGAGGGCGTATTGGCTGCCGAATCGATTTGGGGTGAAAACCTCAACAATATACCCGGTCTCACCGATGCTGTGAAAGGTTATCTCGATTCGATTCAGGAAAAAGGTATGCTCGAAACGGTAAAAACAATTCTCTAATCCTTTTTTATGAGTACACGTTTTATTAAAATCAATCCTGCCGATAACGTTGTCGTAGCCGTCGATCCCTTGAAAAAGGGCGACCGGCTTACGGTCGACGGTATCGAAATTGTTGTAGCCGAAGATATTCCTGCCGGACATAAAGTGGCCTTGCAGGATTTCGCGGCCGATGAGCATATTATCAAGTATGGATATCCCATTGGTCATGCCCGTGCTGCTATTGCCAAAGGGGCGTGGGTGAACGAGAAGAATATCAAAACCAATCTCGAAGGATTGCTCGATTATACTTATACCCCCAAATTGGTCGATGTTTCACAGCCCGATAAAGGCCTTACTTTCAAAGGGTATCGTCGCAAAAACGGCGAGGTGGGTGTACGTAACGAGATATGGATTATCCCGACAGTCGGTTGCGTAAACGGAGTTGTCAATCAGTTGGCCGAGGAGCTTCGTAAAGAAACAAACGGTGAAGGGGTCGACGCTATTGTTTCGTTCCCGCACAATTACGGTTGTTCGCAACTCGGCAATGACCACGAAAATACCCGTAAGGTATTGCGCGATATGGTAAAGCACCCCAATGCCGGTGCTGTATTGGTCGTCGGTCTCGGTTGCGAGAATAACCAGATGGATGCTTTCAAAGAACTTTTGGGTGAAATCGATGAAGAGCGCGTGAAATTCATGGTATGCCAGAAAGTCGATGATGAGTTCGAGACCGGTATGTCGCTTTTGAGAGAACTCTATGGCAAGGCATCTAAGGATGTGCGGGTAGATGTGCCCCTGAGCGAATTGCGTGTCGGCCTCAAATGCGGCGGTTCTGATGGTTTTTCGGGTATTACGGCCAACCCTTTGTTGGGCGTGTTTTCCGATTTCCTCGTTTCACAAGGCGGAACGACGGTGCTGACGGAAGTTCCCGAGATGTTCGGTGCGGAGACGATTCTTATGAACCGTTGCGGTACGCCCGAACTTTTCGATAAGACCGTGCACCTCATCAACGATTTCAAGGCCTATTTTATGGCAAATAACCAGCCGGTATATGAGAATCCCTCTCCGGGAAATAAAGCTGGCGGTATTTCCACGCTCGAAGAAAAATCGTTGGGTTGCACCCAGAAGTGTGGAAAATCGATCGTGCGTGATGTGCTGATGTATGGCGAACGTCTCAAAACCAAAGGTCTTAACTTGCTCAGTGCTCCCGGTAACGACCTTGTTGCTGCTACGGCTTTGGCTTCGAGCGGTTGTCAGATGGTGCTGTTTACGACCGGACGCGGAACACCGTTCGGAACTTATGTTCCCACGATGAAAATTTCGACCAACAGTAATTTGGCTGCCCATAAGCCCGGTTGGATCGATTTCAATGCCGGTACGTTGGTAGATGGAGAACCGATGGACGTTGTTGCCGAACGTTTTATCAAGTACATAATTGCCGTAGCAAGCGGTGAGCATGTGAATAACGAGCGCAAAGGTTATCGCGAAATCGCTATCTTTAAAACAGGGGTTACGCTGTAAAAACTTTCCTTTTTCTGTTGCAGTATGCAATGGAACTTGAAAGATAAAATCTCAAAGCGGGTTATCGATTGCAGATCGGTAACCCGCTTTGTATTTTTGAACGGTTTTATGAAGAGTATTTTATAGAGATATGTTACGATGAGGACAATACTTCTCATTATTGGAACATGATGCTTACTACTTTGGTCGGGAAGGGGCTGTTCTGAAATTTTTTTGATGAGTAGGATAGATTTATTGATTTGTTTTTTCTGTCTGTTATGGTTAGGAAACATCTTTTGTCAAATGAGATTTGACCTGAGTTTTTTGTGTTTGTTTAGGAATGGATATTTGTCATTCTGAGACGCGTAGCGTCGAAGAATCTCCTGCAAAATGTAGCACTCCTTGCTGTGTGATGTCATTCTGAATGGAACGAAGTGAAATGAAGAATCTCACCCAAGTGATAGTAGCAAGAGATTCCTCGTCGGCCTACCGGCCTCGCTCGGAATGACAAAGGACTGCACTCTTGAAGACGCATGTCATTCTGACGACCGTAGGGAGGAAGAATCCCTTGCAAATGGTACGAGATTCCTCGCATATGTTCGTAATAACATCACTTTTTCATTCTGAACGTAGTGTGAGCAGAGTGAAGAATCTCATACCAAGCAGTACATTTTGCATGAGATCTCTCACCTTCGTTCGAGATGACATTAATTTCATTCTGAGGAATATAACCCCGAAGAATCTCTTGGTAAGAGATACAGTCCTCACGGAGCAATGTCATTCTGAATGGAACGAAGTGAAATGAAGAATCTCGCCCAAGTGATAGTAACATGAGATTCTTCGTCGGCCTACCGGCCTCGCTCGGAATGACAAAGGACTGCACTCTTGAATACACATGTCATTCTGACGACCGTAAGGGAGGAAGAATCCCTTGCAAATGGCACGAGATTCCTCGTATGTGCTCGGAATAACATATATCTTCCTGAAACGGAACGTAAAAAGAATGACATAATAGGAGAAAGAAAATCTGTTTATTCGATATAGCACCAATCCTTTGTGCTACTCGAAAGGTAGAAAAAGGTAAGGCGATCCCTTCGGGACGCCTTACCTTTTTCTGTAAATCAATACAACGACGATTACATACGGGGATTTCCATATCTGTTTACCGCACGGCCTTCGGGACGACCGCTTTTCCCGTCAAGCTCGCGTTTCCACATTTTATAGCGGGACAGTACGGTACTTCCGTCGCGATTGTACCAACTATAACCTGTACGGCGTTCGTGTCCGATTTGTGAAATGTCGTATTTTTTGATACCGTCCCGATCTGAGAAAAATGGACGGTTGGAGTCGAGGTCGTAGAACCGGGCCCACATGGGCGGGCATTTTTCACACGATACGACACGGTAATCGCGTTTCCCCTCGGCATTGCGGTAGTATTCGAGACGAATACCCTCTATTTTCGATTTTTCAAACCATGCAATGGCATTTTCTACGGCAGCAATAATCTCGGGAGAGGGGTTGGGAATATCCATGAGCAATAGGACGATATTGTCCGATTCCTGTCCGCTGAGTGAGGGCAACTCATAGGCACGGGCTTTTACCGGAGCGAGGGATTCGAAGTCGTGCTGTGCGCACCATACCGTAGGTTTCCCGTCTTGTATTACCTGTGTGGCGAGAATACATTCGACCCCTTTGTCAAATGCGGTTTTGGCTTTTTTCCGTAGTTCTTGGGGAACGTACCAGTAGAGCGGTTCGCATTCGTAAATATCACGCAACAATTTCATGACATTTATCATGGCGTTATCGTTATAAGTGATATGGCGGGCGTAACCTTTGGCATTTGGATAGAATTGTGGCCATCCACCGTTCTTATATTGGGCTTTGAGAAGGTATTTGATGCCTTTCAGGGCTGCTTGTTTATATTTTTTCTCCCGAGTTACGTTGTAGACTTTCGACAGGTAGATGATTTCGGTTGTCGTCGAGCCGTTATCGATAGTTCCGTTTTCGAGATGCTTTTTGCTTTCGAAGATTTTTTTATGTTGTTCGGCTGTTATTTCACCCGGAAAATAGATGTTTTTAGGCCATGCTCCCGAATCGAGTTGATAGAGCACCAGGTTATCGGCGATACGTTTGGCTTCATCGGTATAAAGAGTAAAGAAACGATTGTCGATGCGTGAAGCCGTACGGGTCCAATTCATTACTTTTTGCCGGTAGTTCGAACGTATTTGTGCCGATAGATTACCGATCGATAGAATCATTAAAGCTGTAATTGCAAGAAGTGTGATTTTTTTCATGGCAGATTGGGTTTATATTTTATAGAACTTAGACTAAAAAGGAGAAAAAAGGTTTTTTGCAAATATGTTAAATATATAAAATGCGTATGGCGTTAGCCTTATATAAGGCTAACGCCATACGCATAGGAGAGAAGTCCGATAGTCGTTATTTGCAGTATTTTTCGATAAGAGAGATCATTTCTTCTACCGAGGCTCCGCTAGCGACGATTGTTCCGTTTCCGTCGACTAAGAATGTGTATCCGGCAGTATTTTCGATACCGTAGCTTTTGAATACTTGGTTTTTGTTATATTCATCGATGAGATTTATCCACGGGTAGCCGTCATGGTGTATTCCCCGTATCATTTGTTGCCTACCGTCGCGGCTGATACCGACGATGCGGAATCCTTTATCTTTGTATTTTTCGTACACGGGAATCATGGCTTTTGAGGTACGTCGGCAAGGACCGCAGTGTATCGACCAGAAGTCGATGAGGGCTATTTTGCATCCTTGTATCAGGTCCGACAGACGGTATGTTGTTCCAGTCGTGTCAGGTAGAACGATGTCGATATATTTCCCACCGACAAAACTTTGTTGTGCTTTGATATATTGTTCTATGTCCCGGGTAAACGGATGGTCGGGATATATCGGTTTATAAAGGGTTCGATAAATTTCGATAATGGAATCGGGTATGGTCTGTCTCGAATAGACGACCGCCCTTTTTATTTTTTCAAAAAGCAAATAGTAGGTTGCAAGAGAGGGCTGGCCGGCGATTCTGTCGAGTTCCCATTTTTCAATTTCGGCATGGGTCTGTTCGGCCTCTTTTTGTAAAGCATTACCTTCTCGGCTGTATGCTTTTCCTTCTACACGCAGGTTTTGGAACTTTTCTCCCAATAGACCTCGTTGAGTCGGGTCATTACAATTATCCATTTCTTTGAAAAGGGCATATACCTCGGGTGTGTAAAGTTTCTCTATGTCGTAGAGGGAGTCTCGTTTGTCATAAATCGGTTGCAAGCGATCTCGTCCGTATTTCTGGATATTTTGATATTCTTCGGTAAGTTTCCCTCCTTCGATATGTACAGAATCATCTCCTTCGATAGTCAGATAAATGCTTCCCGGTTCAGCGAAAAAAATCTTATTCAACATGCATCCGTTTACCCATTCGTCGTTGAAGCAAAGTCCGTATGTCGTACAGGTATCGGTTCGCAACAAGTAAGAAAATTTTCCATTGCGTATGGGGATAACTATATTTCCCTTGGTGTGTCGGTCGAATACTTTTTCTGATGTGTTCAATAGAATGGCCGAGCTTTGGGGGCGGTTTATGACAGTCCCTTCTATGAGGCATTCTATTTGTACAGGCTTTTTCTTTTTGCTCAGGTCGATACCGAAGAGTTGCCAGTCTTCGCTTTCGATGAAATCGATTTGTTTTTCATCGGTAGGAATCGGTTCGAATAGTAATGAAATATCGACCAGCCCGGTAGAGTCGGTTTTTATTTTCTTGCCCGGTTCGATGCCTTCTGCACCTGTAAGTACATATTTCAGTCCGCTTTCCCGGCTTTGCAGATAGGCTTCTTTTTCTATCGAAAAGCCTTTTCCGGGAATACAACATACAGTCAGGTCGAGACGGGTTGCCTCGGGAGTACATACGACACGTTCGAGAGACAGATAGTTTGTCGAACTGTTGAGTGCAATTTCTGGTCGCTCTATGATTTTTGTGTGGCTGCATGCTGTTGTGAGCAGGAGAGGCAGTAATAGCAAAATCGTCTTTTTCATGGTTCCTGTTTTATGGATTAGACGCAATATGCGAAAAAAGGTTACACTTTGAATAGATTAATTTATCGGACTTGTTATATTGGGGGCGATTTTTAGCGACAACGTGCCGGAGTCCAATCTTCGAGATTGGATTTCCGTTGCTGTGTGTCGTATTCGTTTGTAATTTTTATTCTGATTTTCTTCATTTTATTTTGTATATCACTAACTTTTTGGCAAAACTGGTCGTCGGACAAGTGCGCGTATTTTTCAGGATTCAGCTTCATGTCCCTCAACTGGTCTTCCCAGCCGTTGTAAGCTTTGTTTGCATTCTGGTATGCCGCGAGGAATTTTTTATTTTGCATCTCCTTTTCCTTATTTTTTCTCGTAGAATGATTTTTAGTTTGTTTTGTGGATCTGTTCTCTGTTTCTGCCTGGGATGAATTACTTTCTGGTGTATTCCCGGCTATGCTTATCAAAGTTTGTCCTAAATCCGTTAATATATCTGCCGTATTGTCGGACTTTCCTTTGTCTGTTTTCAGTCTTAAAGGTTTCAGGGAGGTATTTTCGGGAGTTGGCTTACCGCCGTTTTGAGCCCATGTATAAAGTTTCAGCGCTTCGTCTGTATCTTTTTCTACTCCCAAGCCGTTTTCATAAAGAGTGGCGAGAAGGGTTTGTGCATATGTTACACCTTGTAGAGCAGATTTATAGAACCATTTAGCCGCCTCGTTATAACTTTTTTTTACTCCATTTCCGTTGAAGTAACAGCTTCCCAAGAAAAATTGGGAAATGGGATTCCCGTTTTGTGCCGATGGTCGGAGGTATTCGATTGCCTCATCATACCGATTGGCGTTATAGGCTTCAACCCCTTTGTTCAGTAAAATATCGTTTTCTTGTCCCTGTGCGGGTATTGTTGTACCGGCTGATATAAAGAAAACGAGAAGAAAAAATCGGAAATAGAGAATCGTGTTTCTTTTGTTTTTCATATCGGTAGATTTTCAATCAATTAGGAGAGTATAGATTTAGAGGGAAAAAGTATGATCCATTTTTTAAGTGGTTCGGTTTGAGAGGCTATCGTATGATTACAACAAAAATAACAATTTATTCCGAGTTTCGGAAGATCGGAGACAAAATATTCTAAAAACAAAATACGCCCCGAAAAAAATATTCCTTCGGGGCGTATTTCATAATAGATGAGGTCCTTAACCTATTTTTTCGGCTTTGAAACCGGCAGCGGTAACAAGTCGCACAACTTCCTCGTCGGACAAATCACTGGTAATTGTCAATATCCGGTCGGGTGTGGAAAGGTCGATGTTCCATTGGTTGCGGGCTACCGCCGTATTGAGAGAGGTTTCTATTTTGGCGACGCATCCGCCGCATTTGGCGTTTGTTTTGAATGTGCTTGTTTTCATAGTTTTTATTTTTTAGATGAGTTATTTCCATTTCAATCGCAGGCTGTTGAGAACGACCGATACCGAGCTGAATGCCATAGCGGCACTCGCCCACATGGGATTGAGCATCCAGCCGTTTATCGGGAACAATATCCCGGCGGCGATAGGAATACATACGACATTGTAGATGAACGCCCAAAAGAGGTTTTCTCGGATAATGCGCGTCGTGCTGCGGGAAAGCCGTATGGCACGTGTGAGCAAGAGAAGGTCGGAATTCATGAGTGTAACCATTGCTACTTGCATCGCTATATCTGTCCCTTGCCCCATGGCTATGCTCACGTCGGCGCAGGCTAATGCCTGCGAATCGTTGATTCCGTCTCCTACCATAGCGACGGTTTTTCCAGCCTTTTGTAAGTCGGATACAAAGTCTTCTTTATCTTGTGGCAGTACTTCCGCTTTGAAACGGGTGATTCCGACCGATTGGGCGACGGAACGGGCGGTCGCTTCATTGTCTCCGGTAAGCATGTACACTTCGATACCGAGTTGCTGTAATTGGGTTACGGCTTCGGCCGATGATTTTTTTATTCTGTCGGCTATGGCGATGATGGCGATGATTCCTTCATGACTGCCGTAGTAGACTACGCTTTTCCCTTCGGATAACCACGATGAAATTTTTTCTTCGGTTTCGGGCGAAAGAGCTGAATCCGTAAACACGAAAGAACGGTTGCCTATACGGAATGTTTCTTCCCGGGATTTTATTTCGATACCTTTTCCCGAAATGTTTTCAAAGTGTTCGATAAGAGGTTTTCCCGGAATACGATCGTTCCAATGCGAAACGATTGCTTTGGCCAATGGGTGTTGCGATTGGGTCTCAGCAGCGATGAGCAGGTCGATGTATCGGTCGTCGGCCGGTTTCAGCCATATGATGTCGATGACTTCGGGACGGCCTTGTGTGAGCGTGCCGGTCTTATCGAGGACGATGCTGTCGATTTGTCCCATTTTTTCGAGGGCGACGGCATCTTTTATAAGAATATGTTCTCGGGCTGCTTTACCTATTCCCACCATCAGAGCCGTGGGGGTAGCCAATCCCAGTGCACACGGGCAGGCGATGACCAGTACCGATATAGCGGCCAGCAGGCTGTATGCCAGTACGCCCGGCCCCTCGTAAAAATATTCCCAGCCGATAAATGTGAGAATCGCGAGAATGATGATGGTCGGGACGAATTTACGGCTGATACGGTCGGCCAACCGTTGTGCCGGAGCTTTGCTCCCTTGTGCTTCTTGTACGCGCCGCACGATTTGAGAGAGGAGAGTCTGCGCACCTACGGCACGGGCTTCTATCGTAAGAACTCCGTCGTGATTGATAGTTCCGGCCAGTACTTTGTCTCCCGCTTTTTTATCGGCGGGGATCGGTTCTCCGTTTATCATGCTTTCGTCTACGAAAGATTCCCCTTCGATGACAAACCCGTCGACAGCAACTTTTTCACCCGGACGTACAAGAATACGGTCGCCGATTTTCAGAGTGGCTATATTCACTTCGGTTTTCCCCGATTCGGTAATTTTCAGAGCGGTCTGCGGTTGCAATCCCATGAGGCTTTTCAAGGCAGAGGAGGTGCTCCGCTTAGCTCGTTCTTCCATGAATTTACCGATAAGGACGAATGCGACAATCATACCCGAGGCTTCGTAGTAGACATGGATTTCGATGCCGTAATCGCCCCAATATCCGGGGAAAAGTGTCATAAGCAGGCTCAACAGAAACGCCGTGAGGGTACTCAGTGCCACGAGCGTATCCATGTTTGACGTGCATTGTTTCAATTGTTTCCATGCGTGAACATAGAAAGATTGTCCCGAATAAAGCAAAATAGGGAGGGTGAGGCCGAGCAAAACCCATTCGATATGCGGCGTGTGCATGAAGCCCATCGAAACGACCATGAGTGGGATAGCAAACACCCAAGCTACAAGCATGCGGTTGCGCAGGGACTTGTAATGCCGCAAAGAGGCGGCTTCGCGTTGTTTTTCTTTTTCTTCTTCCGATATGATGAGATCATATCCGGCTGCTTGCACGGCTGCTTGTATTTTTTCGAGAGATAGTATGGTCGGGTCGTATTCGACCAAGAGATTCTCTGCTGCAAAATTTACAACTGCCGACCGCACACCCGGGAGTTTTTTTACAGTGCTTTCTACGTTGTTGGCACATACGGCGCAACTCATTTCGAGAACGGGTAATATGCTTTTTATCATATTTGTCGAGAGATAAGTTTGTACGAAGATATACCAAAGGAACGGCCGGACAAAGATTATCGGATCGTCCCGTAATGGCTGCCTGTTTTGAATTATACAAAGATAAAACGAAAAAAACGGAATTGTTCATCTTTCTTCTACCTATATTTCGGTATTGTTCTATGAAAAAACGGTGATTGGTATGATAAAAAATACCATCATCTGTCTCAGACAATGGTACTTTTTTCTTTTTACAGGGGATTATTCCTGCAAAAGATGCTCTAATAGAATGAAAAAGTCTATCCTCACGGACAGATAACTCTCTGCGAACAAACTTCATAGAGAGATTGTTTTTTAGGATTCAAACAATTTTCTGTTAAGAATGGAATTCTGTGCGACAAAGATAGTGAATAAAAAATAAAAAACAATATGTTTTTATTTTTTGTTAAGCCGGACTAAGTATATTTTATATATTACTTATACTGTGCTAATTTATATCCTATTATTTTGTTTTCAAGTTTCGGTGTGGTAATTTTTTCCCTCCAGAAAATTTGTCTGTTTGTGATAAATATGCAAATCATCGGCTTACTCGATTTTTTCAATAAACAAGTCGGGAAGTTGTTGAATGTATTGGTATATATCAAACTCTTCTTTGGGGGAATTGTAGCGTAGAATAATGGAGACAAAATAACGTTTTTGGTCGCCTATCGAACGTTCTTCGGCATCATAGGAGGTGATGCGGCCCTCTTGTAGGCGTATCATTTCCATGATTTTCTGAATGTTCTCGTAGTGTCCGGTCGAGAATTTTATGCAGCAGCTGTGTATACCTGTTTTTTTGAAAATGATAGTCAGCAGTTCCAACCCCAGCAAGGTAAAGGCCGTAGCGGCTATTCCCAGCCAGTATAGTCCGCCGCCGATAGCCAGTCCTATACCCGAGGTGGCCCATAGTCCCGCTGCGGTGGTCAGCCCGCGCACGAATTGTCGGTGAATGATGATCGTCCCGGCTCCGATAAAGCCGATACCACTTACCACTTGTGCTGCCACACGTCCCGGGTCGAAACGGGTAACTCCCTCTTGTATGACATCAGAGAATCCGTATTGCGATACGAGCATGAATAAGGCGCTTCCCAGACATACGAGAAAGTGGGTACGGAATCCGGCTTCTTTGGCGCGGTAGGCCCGGTCGAGGCCGATGATGGCTCCCAGCAGTCCGGCGATCAAGGGGCGGCATATCAATTCGAGAGACAGTTCCATAGTTTTCTGATTTTGGAATCATTTCAAAGATAGAGAATTTTTGAATATATCGGGACTGTTCCGCGATTATTTTTACGGGAGACGGACCGGCCTATTTGTAAGAAGGAGGGGACTGAACAGGGTATCTCCGGATTGCATGGAGGGGAGCAGAGATGGAGCTTTTTCAAAAATTTGATGTTAAAATATGGCAGGAACAAAATTTTATCACAAAAAATTTGGAATTTGCGATAGTTTGAATACCTTTGCCAAACGAAACATCAGAAACGTTATGTACAATATGATTCACCACCATCATGCTCATCATGGCTCTTAGTTTTAAGAGGTGGGTAGTTGTGTGTGGATTTATAAGATATGTACCGATAAAACGCTTGCCTCTTCAAGGGCAGGCGTTTTTTATTTCGTCGATTCTAAAAACAAGATAAAATGTTACGCATTGCAATTCAATCAAAAGGTCGCCTGAATGAAGATTCTATGGCTTTGCTTTCCGAAACCGGCATCAAATTATCGTCGGGAAAACGCACTCTTCTGGTGCAATCTCCCAATTTCCCTGTCGAAGTGCTTTTTTTGAGAGACGATGATATACCCGATTCGGTAGCTTCGGGTGTGGCCGATGTAGGTATCGTGGGGCTGAATGAGTTCTTGGAGAAAGAGCAGAAGGCCGATGTGGTAAAGGAGTTGGGGTTCAGCAAATGCCGCCTTTCTCTCGCCATACACAAAGATGAGGATTATCCGGGGCTATCGTGGTTCAACGGCCGTAAAATCGCGACGTCTTATCCGGTGATTTTGCGTCGTTTTTTACGGGAAAATAATATCTCGGCCGACATTCACGTCATCACCGGATCGGTAGAGATCGCTCCCGGTATCGGTTTGGCCGATGCAATATTTGATATCGTCAGCTCGGGCAGTACGTTGGTGAGCAACAATCTCCGGGAAGTGGAAGTTGTCGTGAAGTCCGAAGCCGTACTTATTGCGACACCCGGGTTGTCCGAAGAGAAAAAAGAGATTCTCGATGAATTCCTGTTCCGTATGGAAGCCGTACAGAAGGCCGAAGATAAGAAATATGTATTGATGAATGCACCGGCCTCGGCTGTCGACGATATTTTGGCCGTGCTTCCCGGTATAAAGAGTCCTACGGTCATGCCGTTGGCGCAGGAAGGGTGGTGTTCGATACATACGGTTCTCGACGAAAAATGTTTTTGGCAGATTATCAATAAACTCAAATCGGTAGGAGCCGAAGGTATATTGGCGTTGAATATCGAAAAAATGGTTCTTTAACGAAAAAGGAGAAGTATGGAAATCATTAAATATCCCGCCCGTAATACGTGGGCTCATATCGTAGAACGGCCGCACCTCGATGCTCGTATGTTGGGGGAGACGGTGTCGGACATGTTGGCCGATATACGGTGCAGGGGCGATGAGGCCGTAAGAGAATATGTGCGTCGCTTTCAAGGTGCGGAAATCGGAGCGCTTGAAGTTTCGCCCGAAGAAATGGCAGAAGCCGAAGCCGCAGTTTCTTCCGAGTTGAAAGAGGCGATTGCCGTTGCCGGTGAAAACATATCCCGTTTCCATGCCTCGCAAACAATGGAAACGCGCAAGGTAGAGACGATACCCGGTGTTGTTTGCTGGCAGAAAGCCGTACCCATAGAACGTGTGGGGTTATATATTCCCGGCGGTACGGCGCCGCTTTTTTCGACGGTTCTTATGTTGGCCGTTCCCGCACGGGTGGCCGGTTGTCGGGAGATCGTGTTGTGTACCCCTTGTACGGCCGACGGAAAGGTACACCCTGCCGTACTTTATGCCGCACGGGTGGCCGGTGTCCATCGCATTTATAAACTGGGTGGCGTACAGGCTATCGGGGCAATGGCTTACGGGACGGAGTCGGTTCCGCCTGTATATAAGATTTTCGGTCCCGGAAATCAATATGTAACAGAGGCCAAGCAGCAGGTAACCCGGCACGGGGTAGCCATAGATATGCCGGCTGGGCCGTCGGAGGTGGCGGTTATAGCCGATGCCTCGTCCGATATGGCATTCGTTGCTTCCGACTTTTTGTCTCAGGCCGAGCACGGGGCCGACAGCCAGTCGATACTGTTTACCACCGACGAGTCGGTTATAGAGCCCTTGCTTGCCGAGATAGACCATCAGTTGTCGGTATTGTCCCGGCGGGAGCTTACCGAGAAGTCGCTATCACACAGTCGTGTCGTGTTGTTGCGGGATAAGCAGGAGTTGATCGATTTGGCCAATCTCTATGCTCCCGAACACTTGATTATACAATGTGCCGATTACCTCGATATAGCAGATCGGGTCGTCAATGCCGGGTCGGTATTCCTCGGCCCGTACACGCCCGAAAGTGCCGGCGATTATGCCTCGGGTACCAATCATACATTGCCTACCAGCGGCTATGCTCGGGCATATAGCGGAGTGAATCTCGACAGTTTTATCCGGAAAATCACTTTTCAGGAAATCACCCGGGACGGTTTGTTACGTCTTGGTCCGGTAATAGAGGTAATGGCTGCCAATGAGGGGCTCGATGCCCATAAAAATGCCGTTTCGGTGCGTCTCGGCAAAGAGATTAAATAATAAAAAGTGGATTATGTTAGATCTTGGAAAATGGGTGCGTCCCAATATTTTGACTCTGAAACCTTATTCTTCGGCACGAGATGAGTTTAAGGGAGAGGCGTCGGTGTTTCTCGATGCCAATGAGAATCCTTATAACGCCCCGTATAATCGTTATCCCGACCCTTTGCAATGGGGATTGAAAAAGAAGATTGCGGAGATAAAAGGGGTTGCGCCCGAACAGATTTTTCTCGGGGTGGGAAGTGATGAGTGTATCGATGTCTTGTTCAGGGCTTTTTGTGTTCCCGGACGTGATAATGTCGTGGCTATCGACCCGACCTACGGTATGTATAAGGTTTGTGCCGACATCAACGATGTAGAGTATCGGCCGGTACGAATGAATGAAGATTTCGATTTCGATGCTGATACGTTGTTAGAGAATGTCGATGACCACACGAAACTGATTTTTTTCTGTTCGCCCAACAATCCGTCGGGCAATAATCTGCCGGCAGAGAAGATTGTACAAGTCTTGCAGCGTTTTGCCGGAATTGTGGTTGTCGATGAGGCATATATCGATTTTTCATCGCAGCCTGGTTTCTTGCCGGAACTTCCCGCGTATGACAATTTGGTGGTGATGCATACTTTTTCCAAAGCGTGGGGGGCGGCTGCCGTGCGGTTGGGTATGGCGTTTGCTTCTCCCGGGATCATTCGTATTTTCAATAAGATAAAATATCCTTATAATATCAACCTGCTTACCCAACAATATGTCGCAGAGATGCTCGACAAGTACGATCGTATACAAGCATGGGTACGGGAATTGGTCGTTTCGAGAGATGCCTTGAAGAATAGTCTGTCGGCATTGCCTATCGTTCGGAAGATTTATCCCAGCGATGCCAATTTCCTGTTGGTTCGTTTCGACGATGCACAAGCGGTCTACGATTATTTGGTTGCGCGTGGTATCATCGTTCGTAGCCGGAATAAGATAACGCTTTGCGAAAATTGTCTGCGCATTACCGTCGGGACACCCGAAGAAGACCATGTATTGATAGAAACACTGCAATCTTATCCGTTATGAATACGAAGAAGAAAAGAGCCTTGTTTATCGACCGGGACGGTACGTTGGTCGTAGAACCTCCGGTCGATTATCAGCTCGACAGCCTTGAAAAACTGCAATTCATGCCCAAAGTCTTTCGCAATATGGCGTATATTCGCGAAAAACTCGATTTTGAACTGGTGATGGTTACCAATCAAGACGGATTGGGAACACCGTCGTTTCCCGAGGATACTTTTTGGCCGGCGCATAATAAGATGTTGCAGGCATTCGAGGGAGAAGGTGTTATGTTCGATGCCGTTTATATCGATCGTTCATTTCCCGAGGAGAATCTTCCTACCCGAAAACCCGGGACAGCGATGCTTATCTCTTATCTCGATGGGAGTTATGATATGTCGGCATCTTTTGTCATAGGCGATCGTCTTACCGATATGCAGCTGGCCCGTAATCTCGGTTGCAAGGGTATCCTGTACGGAAGTGAGTCGATGCGGGAAATGCTCGATGCGTCGGGACTTGGAGAGACATGTGCCTTGATAACCGATGATTGGGATCGGATAACGGAATTTCTTTTCGCGGGAGAACGCCGGGCCGAGGTGCGTCGCACAACGGCTGAGACCGATATATATGTCTCGTTGAATCTCGATGGAAACGGTCGGAGTGATATATCGACGGGGATCGGTTTTTTCGACCATATGCTCGACCAGATAGCTCGTCATTCGGGTATGGATCTCGCGGTACATTGCAAGGGCGACCTCTATGTCGACGAACACCATACGATCGAGGATACGGGTATTGCATTGGGTGAAGCTATTGCCCGGGCGTTGGGCGATAAAAGAGGAATCGAGCGGTATGGATTTTGTCTGCCGATGGACGATTGCCTTTGTACGGTCGCTCTTGATTTTGGCGGCCGGCCGTGGCTGGTATGGAATGCAGTTTTCTATCGGGAGAAAGTAGGAGATATGCCGACCGAGATGTTTCTGCATTTCTTCAAGTCGCTCAGTGATTCGGCCCGCATGAATCTTACGGTGAAAGCCGAGGGCGAAAACGAGCATCATAAGATAGAAGGAATATTCAAGGCCTTTGCCCGTTCGTTGAAGATGGCTTTGCATCGGGATATATTCCATTATGAGTTGCCGTCAACAAAAGGTGTTTTGTAGAATACATGAAATCTCGAAGAACCCGCCCGCTTCCCACGAAGTAGGCGGGTTTGTTTTTTTATTGTATTATACCTGTCGGTACGAGCTGTCTGCCGATTTGTTTCTGTTCGGCTTGTTTACCGGATAAAAAAACGTCCCGATATTCCCATATCAGGACGTTCGTAATAATAAGTTCGTACCCGTTTTTCGGGCTTGACGTTTGAACCCTGTTCAAAAGAGTATGATATGCAACATACTCCCAGACTTTTTCATTCCTAAGTTTTTCTTGAAATGGACGGCTATTTTAGAAACAGGTTCTTTATACAAAGATATATAAACATTTCATTCCGACAAGATTTATTCTTAAAATTTTAAGAAATACCATGTGGAAGCTCTCGATGTGCAATCTATTGTATAGAATAAGCAAGAAAGAATGTACATTTGTTTGGCATGGTGGAAAACAAGAAAAAGGAGGCTTTATAAGCCTCCTTTTTCTTACTGTTTGAGAATCTTATCCTATTTTGATACCGGCAAATCCCATGAATGCAAGAGCCAAAAGACCGGCAACAACCAGTGCGATGGGAGTCCCTTGCATGGCTTTGGGTAGTCGTGTTGTTGCCAACTGTTCGCGAATACCTGCAAAAAGCACCATAGCAAGCATGAACCCCAAAGCAGTAGAGATGGCAAAAACAACCGATTCGAGCAGATTATATTCTTTTTGTATAACAAGAATAGCCACACCCAAAATCGTACAGTTGGTTGTAATCAGCGGCAGAAATACTCCGAGAGCCTGATACAGGGGAGGAGATACCTTTTTGAGGATAATTTCTACCATCTGCACGAGAGCGGCGATAACGAGAATGAAGACGATTGTCTGCATAAAACCGATACCGAATGCGTCAAGCAGATATTTTTGCAACAAATAGGTGCATATCGTAGCAAGCGTCATTACAAAAGCAACGGCAGCACCCATACCCGTAGCCGTGCTTACTTTCTTTGATACGCCCAAGAAAGGACAGATACCCAAGAATTGCGCCAATACGATGTTATTGACAAAGATGGCGGTTATGAATATAGATATATAGGTAATCATATCGCTTATTTGGTTTTAAGTTTATTGACAATGGCGATCAGGTAACCCAGTGCAATGAATGCGCCGGGAGCCAAGACGAAGATAAGCGAACCGTAATGTTCGGGGTAAATGGTCATATCGAATACTTTACCCGTACCGAGGAGTTCCCGTACGCTACCCAGCAATGTGAGGGCGATAGTAAATCCCAAGCCTATTCCCAAGCCGTCGAGCATCGAGTCGAAAGCGTTGTTTTTGGCGGCAAAGGCTTCGGCTCGTCCCAGAACGATACAGTTTACGACGATAAGAGGAATAAAGAGACCTAGACTCTCGTACAGTGCCGGCACATAGGCCTCCATGCACATTTGCAAGATGGTTACGAATGCTGCGATGACGACGATGAACGACGGTATACGCACTTTGTCGGGAATGAAGTTTTTGATCAGCGAGATGACTATATTCGAGCAGATGAGGACGAACATCGTTGCCGCGCCCATGCCCAAACCGTTGAAAGCCGACGAGGTAGTTCCCAAAGTGGGGCACATACCCAACAACAGGACGAAAGTCGGATTTTCTGTAATGATACCGTTAAGAATGATTTTGAACTTATTCATGACTGGTCTCCTTTCCCATTTGTGCAGTGGCGCCGGTGGCGGCGTCGTTGTTAATATATGCGGCATAGGCGTTGGCTATTGCATCGAGAAAAGCGCGGGAGCTGATTGTCGCAGCCGTGATGGCATCGATAGAGCCTCCGTCTTTTTTTACGGTCAGATTATCGGTAGAAGGATTTTTCCCCAATATGCTCTGATTACCTTTCCCGGCACGGAACCATTCTTCCATTTTCGAGCCCAGACCCGGGGTCTCGGCATGGCTCAAAACCCGGTAGTTCCGTATCGATCCGTCGATGTTGAAACCTACCATGACCGAGATTTCTCCGCCGAATCCTTTTTTGGTTTTGCTTTCGACGGCAGCACCAACGTTTTTACCCTCTTTCTTGGCGGGAAAAACTTTCAGTTCGAGATCGTTTACCGTTACAATATATTGTTCGTCGATAGGAGAGTTGTCAAATTCGGGAGCTACGTCTTTTACGGCTTTTTCCTGTTTCTGCTTTTTCGATTGAGCGATAGGTTCTGCCGTAATGTTGTTGACATATCCCAGTAAAGCACCCGTAATGACGGTAATGACCGTGAGTACAACGAGCATGTTTCCGAAAGATGATTGTTTTGCCATTATTTCTTAACCTCCCCGAATCGTTTAGGTTTCACATATTTGTTGATGAGCGGCGTTACGGCGTTCATGATCAGTATGGCGAATGACATACCCTCGGGATATGCACCCCAGCGGCGAATGATGATCGTGAGCAATCCGATGCAGATACCGTAGATGATCATGCCTTTATGGGTCATAGGTGAAGTAACGTAGTCGGTTGCCATGAAAATAGCACCGAGCAGCATACCGCCCAAAAGCAATTGTTGCAGGGCGTAATTCACGTCGAAACTGATGAGCCAAGAGAAAAGAAATGCTGTCGCCAAAATCGATACGGGAATGTGCCAAGTAATGACTTTTTTGATGAGCATATAGGCAAGACCTATCAATAGGGCGATAGCGCCGATTTCTCCCAAGCTACCTCCGATGTTACCCAAGAGCATATCGGTTGTCGTAGCTTCGATGGGAAGCCCTTGTTTGAGCAATCCCAGTGGGGTCGCAGCCGTTTCGGCATCGAGGTAGTGCGTGGATAGCGCATCGGGCTTGGGCCACGTTGTCATTTGCACGGGAAACGAGATGAGCAGGAAGACACGGCCTACGAGAGCCGGATTGAAAATATTGTTTCCTAATCCACCGAACGACATTTTCCCGATACCAATGGCAACGAGAGCTCCGATGAGGATAATCCATATCGGGAGATTCGACGGAACATTGAAGGCCAACAGTACTCCAGTAAGTATGGCCGAACCGTCCGACACGGTAGGTTCTACTTTCAAAAGGAATTTTTGAATGAGGTACTCGAAAAGTACGCACGCCGCAACCGACGTAAGGGTCACTACCAAGGCGCCTACGCCGAAAAAGTATAGCGACACCAGAAATGCCGGTATCAAGGCTATCAACACGTTGTACATGCAGTTGGGTATGGAGTTACCGCTGTGTACGTGTGGTGAAGGTGATACGATAAAGTTCTGATTCATAATAGATGTTTTTCTTGAATTACTTATTTGGCGTTACGGCTGCGAATGATGGCACCGACTTTGGCTTTTCCCATGCGTATGTAATCGAGCAGCGGACGGTGAGCGGGACAAGTGAAACTGCAAGAGCCGCATTCGATGCAGTCCATAACACGCTCTTCCTCGACACGTTCCCAATTTTGGAAACTCGATGCACTCATCAATACGTTCGGCGCGAGTCCCATAGGACAGGCTGATACGCATTTGGCACAACGGATACAAGGTTGCATTTCTTTGCGCCTCGACTCGAGATCCCGTATTATGAGGACGCCCGAGCAACCTTTTGTCGTTGCCATGTCGGTCGATACGACGGCTTTTCCCATCATGGGGCCTCCCGAAATAACCTTTTCGGTATCTTGCGGTAGGCCACCGCACATATCGATAAGCTGGCTTATAGGAGTTCCGATGCGTACACGCAGGTTCGACGGCTTGGCGAGAGATTTGCCGGTGATCGTTACGATGCGTTCTACGAGCGGTTTGTGTTTCTGCACAGCCTCGTATACGGCAAATGCCGTACCGACATTTTGCACGACGGCACCAGTGGCGATAGGTAGAGCACCGCTGGGAACTTGTCGGCGGATAACGGCATCGATCAGTTGTTTCTCACCTCCTTGTGGATATTTTACCTTTAAGGGGCAGATTTCGATAGCTGGATAGTCGGTCGCCAATTGCGCCATGTGTTTGATGGCGTCGGGTTTGTTGTTTTCGATACCGATGACGGCACGTTCCACATTTATGGCCTTACGCAGAATTTCCACGCCTACCAGTATTTCCTCTCCTTTTTCCATCATCAACTGGTGGTCTGAGGTGAGATACGGTTCGCACTCGACGGCATTGATGATGAGAATCGTCGCCGTCATTCCCGGAGGAGGAGAAAGTTTCACGTGAGTGGGAAATGTTGCACCACCCAAACCTACAATACCGCATTCTTTGATGCGGTCGATGATGGCTTTTGCGTCGAGAGTACATTCTTTCACGAGAGTTTCGCTTCGATCGATGCTTTCTTCCCATTCATCGCCTTCTACATCGATGATGATAGCCGGTCGTTGGAAACCTGCGGCATCGATAGCCGTATCTATTTTGGAGACAGTTCCTGATACGGGGGAGTGAATGTTGGCCGAAACGAATCCGCCGGCTTGCGCCAGAAGTGTGCCCACTTTCACTTTATCGCCTTTGGCAACGACTGCTTGCGCCGGGGCTCCGATGTGTTGCGAGAGCATCACAACGGCTTGTTTGGGCAGGTTGGCAGTGATGATAGCTTGTCCGGCAGATAGTTTATTCTCGGGGGGGTGTACCCCGCCTATCCGAAATGTTTTTAACATATCTGTTTATTTTATGCTGTGAATGATTAATGTAGCGTGTTTTTATGCTTGGCTTTCGGGAGTTGCCGGTTTTTCTGTCGGAGCGGTTTCGTTTTTCGGTTCGACAGGTTTGGGAGCATCGGTTTTTGCCTCTACGGGCTTACGAGGAGGAAAGTTTACCGAATGTATGGCTCCTGTGGGACATACAGCTTCGCATTTACGGCACAGACGACATTTTTGGAAATCGATGTATGCCAGATTGTTTGTGATGGTAATGGCGTCGAAAGGACACTCTTTGGCGCATTTTCCACATCCGATACAAGCAGCCGAACAAGCTTTGCGTGCAACGGCACCTTTGTCTTTATTGACGCAGCTCACAAACATACGGCGAGATTTCGGGCCTTTGTTCCGTAACTCGATGATCCCTTTGGGACAGGCTTTTACACAAGCACCACATGCCGTGCACAATTCCTCATCGACTTCGGGCAAACGGGTTTCGGGATTGATGCGAATAGCTCCGAACGAACAAGCGTTCTCACAATCTCCATTTCCCAGGCAACCGTATGAGCAACCTGTTTCGCCGCTGTACAGGGCCGCTTCGATCGCGCAGCTCGATGCACCGTCGTAGTGATTGGTCTTTTTTCGATTGGCACAGTTCCCGTTACAGCGTACGACAGCCACTTTGGGGGTTACTTCACCCGCTTCCATACCCAATATGGCAGCGATTTTTGCCATGACGGGAGCGCCTCCTACGGGGCATAACATACCGTCGAGAGAATCGGCTTTTACGCAAGCGGCAGCAAATCCCCCGCAACCGGGATATCCGCAACCGCCGCAATTGGCTCCGGGAAGTACGGCTTCTACTTGTCCGTTGCGTGGGTCTTCATAGACTTTGAATTTCTGAGCGACTAAGTACAATATGATTGCACTTATTGCACCAATACCCCCCAGTGAGAGGGTCGCAATCCATACTAAACTCATTTCTTCTTAATTTATAATAGGTTTATAGGTTTTCGTTTTTTCTTAGAGGTTCAACTGTAAAAACAAGCGATTTTCTTATTTTTTTTCTGAATAAATACAAGGTCAGATAATAAGGCAGTAAAGAAAGAAGGGCAGTGATGCCCGAGACGGTTTCGTCGCCGGTGAGTAAATAAATACCGGCCAATACGCAGCAGATGACTAAAAAAGGATACAGAAATGCCAGCCGCAGAGCTTCGTTGCTCATGGCCTCGTTCCCCACAACCCATACTTGTTGTCCTACGTACAGATCGGGTATGTAACAAGTGGTTTCGATGATTTTTTCGCTGCGGTCTGCTGCCGTACATGCCGACTGCACATGACAACCGGCACATGCCGAATGTTGTATGATTCGTACATAAACGGTCGTACCATCAATTTGGGTAATGGTACCTTCGTGTTTTACATGAGTATCTTTTTTGCCCATTTTTGCTATCCCGACATGGCAATATTTGATGAGACAAAAGTAGATATTATTTCTCTTTCGACCAATAAAAAATGCGAAAAAAAGGAGCGACTTTTCATTTCTGTTTCAGAACAAAGGCTATTCATTGAATATGAAGCCACAAAGTCTGTATCCGGGAGATGGAATTGTCGGGATGAAAAACTTTAAAATATGTTATTCTTGAAAATAATTGGAAATATCGTAGGAATTGTCGATTATTTATCCGTCCTTTGTCCCACAAAATAACAGGATTTATTCTGAATCGCCTTTGCGTCTGTTTTATCCGTATTCGTTGCGGGTTTTTCATTTCTCAAAATCGACATCATTATCAAGTTCTTTTATTCCGAAACCCAACTTGTATTCTATTGTAAATTTTATGGCGCTATTTTATGATATGTAAATCCTTTTGGTGTAGGAATGCTTTGACTGATATCTTTGTTTTATTCGGAAAATTTCCCTCAATCATTTTAACCTATTAATAATCGGCAACAGAGTTGTTGCCTTCAACTTATGACATTTCAACAATTGAATATTTCCCAGCCTGTATTGAAGGCATTGGAAGAGAAACAGTTTAGTACCCCAACATCGATTCAACAACATGCTATACCCGTAGCTCTGGGCGGTCGGGATATTTTGGGACTTGCCCAGACGGGAACCGGAAAAACAGCAGCTTTTGCAATACCCGTGATAGAACATCTGTATAGAAAATCACAAGCAGAAAAAACGCGGAGCATCAGAGCTTTGGTTTTGACTCCCACGCGAGAACTTGCGATCCAGATAGAAGAGGCGTTTGCAGCTTATGGAAAATATACCCGACTTAAATGCGTGGTAATTTATGGCGGAGTGAGACAGAACCGTCAGGTCGAGCAGCTTCGTCGCGGAGCCGATATACTGATTGCGACTCCCGGGCGGTTATTGGACTTGATAAGCCAGAAAATCGTGGATTTGGGAAGTGTAACACATTTCGTCCTTGATGAGGCCGACCGTATGCTCGATATGGGCTTTGTGCACGATATCAAACGACTTTTGCCGTTATTGCCGCAAAAGAGACAGAATCTGTTGTTTTCGGCTACGATGCCAAAAGAGATTGCCGTTATTTCGGAAACGATACTTCATCAGCCGGTAAAGGTGGAAGCCGCCCCGGTTTCATCGGTGGTCGATACGATCGAACAACGTCTCTATTGGGTGGAAAAAAACGAAAAAATAGCACTTCTGGTCGATGTTTTGAATACACATATCGATAAGACGATACTGGTTTTTTCCCGAACCAAGCACGGAGCCGATAAAATTGCGCGGATTCTTAATAAAAGAGATATAGAGTGTATGGCTATTCACGGGAATAAATCACAAAATGCCAGACAATTGGCTTTAAGTTGTTTTAAGTCGGGAAAAATAAGAGTTATCGTTGCGACAGACATTGCAGCCCGGGGAATCGATGTGCAGAATCTCGGGGTTGTTGTAAATTACGACATGCCCGATGTGGCAGAAACGTATGTGCATCGCATCGGTCGTACGGGACGTGCCGGTAACCGGGGGATTGCTCTCTCTTTTTGCTCGAAAGACGAGAGGGAAGTGGTGAGGAATATCCGAAAATTGACGACCGGCAGACTCGATGTCGTATCGGTATAAATACAGATAAACGGGACACATTCGGTTTTCTATCCGATGTGTTTCTCATATAAATAAAAACAAAAAGTAAAATGAACATTTATGTTGCAAATTTGAGCTGGAGTACGAATAGAGACAGCTTGTGTGAATTATTCTCCCGGTATGGAGACGTTGCTTCGGCAAATATTATCTTGGATAAGATGACGGGACGTTCTCGGGGATTCGGTTTCGTTGAAATGCCCGACGAGGTCGATGCCAAAAGGGCGATAGAAGAACTTAACGGGGCGGAATTCGAGGGTAAAACCATTACGGTGAATGTTGCCCGTCCGAGGGAAGAAAAACCTTATAACAACGATCGTAGAAGGTATTGATTCTTTGATATATATAAGGGAATGCGCATCGACTTTTCTGTCGATGCGCTTTTTTATTGGACACGTCGGCCTTATTCATTGATAGGAATTCGATGGGTTTTGAAAAAAGATTGATACTGCAAAAAATGGCGGATTGCTAAAAAATATGTATCTTGCGCCCTAAATTTATGATTTAACCTATGAAAACATATTTGGTAACCGGTGCAGCCGGTTTTATCGGTGCGAATTTCGTAAAATACATGTTGAAGAAATACGGTGATATAGCCATCGTTATTCTCGATAAACTGACATATGCCGGAAATCTCGGAACCATAAAAGAAGAGTTGAAAGATTCGCGAGTGGAGTTTGTGCGAGGCGATATTGCCAATGCCGAACTGGTCTCTAATATTTTTGCCCGCAGGGAAATCGATTATGTCGTAAATTTTGCCGCCGAGTCGCATGTCGATCGCAGTATAACCAATCCGCAACTTTTTTTGCAAACCAATATTTTAGGTACGCAAAATATGCTCGAATGCGCAAAGAAGGCATGGACGACTGGTAAAGATGATAAAGGATATCCTACTTATTTGCCCGGGAAAAAATTTCTGCAAGTATCTACCGACGAGGTCTACGGTTCGCTGACAAAAGATTTTGATGTGCCGCAGCCCTTGCATATCGAAGACGAAAATGTGCGTCGAGTCGTGAAAGGTCGTACCAAAATACAGACTTACGGCAGGACATTTTTTACCGAAGAGACACCGCTCGATCCCCGTTCGCCTTATTCTTCGTCTAAAACAGGAGCCGATCTTATAGTCCGGGCCTATCATGAGACTTACAAAATGCCGGTGAATATCACCCGTTGTTCCAATAATTACGGGCCGTATCATTTTCCCGAAAAATTGATCCCGCTCATTATCAAAAATATTCTCGAAGGGCGTAAATTGCCTGTTTACGGGAAAGGTGATAATGTGCGAGATTGGCTTTATGTCGAAGATCATGCCAAAGCCATCGACATGGTATTGGCCGGCGGCCGTGTTGGGGAAATATACAATATAGGAGGTTTCAACGAAGAACAGAACATCAACATCGTAAAACTTACGATCGATACAATTGCTCGGCTTATGAAGGAAGAGCCTCGTTATCGGTCGGTTCTGAAAACTTCGGTCGAGAATATCAATTACGACCTCATTACCTATGTGGGCGACCGGTTGGGGCACGATATGCGTTATGCTATCGATCCGTCGAAGACAGCCCGGGAACTGGGCTGGTACCCCGAGACGCCGTTTGAGGTCGGCATCGAAAAAACGATCCGTTGGTATCTCGAACATCAGGAGTGGGTCGAAGAAGTCGTCAGCGGGGATTATCAAAAATATTACGAACAGATGTATTCCAACCGATAATTCAGAATACTATGAAAGGAATCGTTTTGGCCGGTGGTTCCGGTACGCGTCTCTACCCGATAACGATGGGGGTCAGTAAACAGATGTTGCCCGTTTACGATAAGCCTATGATTTATTATCCGATTTCGGTTCTTATGTTGGCCGGAATACGGGAGATACTCATTATATCCACCCCTTATGATTTGCCCGGATTTCGTCGTTTGTTGGGAGACGGCTCTCAGTTTGGCGTACATTTCGAATATGCCGAGCAACCGTCGCCCGATGGTTTGGCTCAGGCTTTCATTATCGGAGAGGAGTTCATCGGCAATGATACGGCGTGTCTGGTATTGGGCGACAATATTTTTTATGGGCAAAGTTTTTCTTCTATGCTTTCGGTCGCTGTACAGAATGCCGATAAAGGGTTGGCTACCGTATTCGGTTATCGGGTGAGCGATCCCGAACGGTATGGCGTAGCTGCTTTCGATACCGATGGCAATGTTACCTCCATTGAGGAAAAACCTGCGCAGCCCAAAAGCAATTATGCTGTTGTAGGACTCTATTTCTACCCCAATAAGGTGGTGGATATTGCAAAAACCATTAAACCTTCTCCTCGCGGAGAGTTAGAGATAACGACGGTCAATCAGGAATTTTTGGCTATGGGAGAATTGAAAGTCCAACTTATGGGGCGAGGGTTTGCGTGGCTCGATACGGGTACGCATGATTCGCTTTTCGAGGCGTCGGCGTTTATAGAGACCATAGAACACCGTCAGGGTTGGAAAGTAGCTTGTCTCGAAGAGATTGCTTATAATCAGGGCTGGATTACGACCGGACAGTTATTGCAACAGGCCGAACCCATGAAGAAAAATCAGTACGGTCAGTATCTTATCAATTTGGCCAAAGAGGAGGCCGGTAAATCGGCAGAATAAAGCGATAGCAGAATGTCCCGAGGTGTGAAGAAAATAGATCTGCCTAAATTTGAAGACCGGCGGGGTAATCTCTCTTTTATAGAGGGAGGCCGTCATATACCTTTCGATATAAGGCGGGCCTATTGGATTTATGATGTTCCCGGCGGACAATATCGGGGGGGGCATGCTTATCGCACGCAACAGGAATTTATTGTCGCTTTGTCGGGAAGTTTTGAGCTGGTCGTGCGTGATGCGAGAGGAAGGACAGAACGCTATTTTCTGAATCGCTCGTATTACGGCATCTATATTCCTGCGCTTACATGGAGACAACTGACCGATTTTTCGACCAATTCGTTGGCATTGGTATTATCTTCGGGAGCGTTCGACGAGTCCGATTATATTTACGACTTCGATGAATATAAGAAATTGAGTCTATGACGAGACCTTCGATACATGATTGTGAACTTATGGAGTTGCCCCGTATCTATGACCCGGGAGGGAATATTACACCGTTACACGGAGGGGAGGATTTGCCATTTGAGATACGTCGTGTTTTTTATCTTTATGATATTCCCGGGGGAGAATCCCGGGGTGCACACGCCCATAAAGTATGCCACCAACTTATCGTTGCTGCAGCCGGGGCGTTCGATGTTTTTCTCGATGATGGTCGTGAGCAGAGGGTTGTTACTTTGAATCGCCCTTATTACGGACTGCATGTCCTTCCCGGTATTTGGGCGTCCCAACGGGAATTCTCTTCCAGTTCCATCTGTCTGGTTTTGGCATCGGAGCTGTATGACGAGAATGATTATATTCGCGATTACGACGATTTTCTCCGTTTTACGCAACGACTATGAAATTTCAGGATTTACAGAAAATCAACGCCCGTTATGCCGAAGAGTTGAAACGGGTGGCTGCCGAGGTTATCGATTCGGGTTGGTATCTGTGCGGTGAACGGGTAGCGGCATTCGAGCGGGATTTGTCGGCTTACCTCGGAGTTCCCCACGTCGTAGCTTGTGGTAACGGTCTCGATGCGTTGCGTCTTATTTTGCGTGCTTATATCGAGATGGGAAAAGTGCAGGAAGGTGATGAGGTCATTGTGCCGGCCAATACCTATGTGGCAACCGTTTTGGCCGTAACCGACAATCGTCTTGTTCCGGTTTTTGTAGAACCTTCGCCTGAGACCTACAATCTCGATTCGCGACGAGTGGAAGCTGCTGTTACGGCTCGTACCAAAATTATTTTGCCGGTGCATCTTTATGGGTATTGCTGCTGGGACGAGCATTTGGTCGAAATGGTACGAAAATACGGTTTATGGGTGGTCGAAGATGCTGCTCAATCTATAGGTGCAGAAGCCGGTTTCGACGGGTTGTTCGGAGGACGGAAGTCCGGAGCTTTGGGACATGCTGCGGGAATCAGTTTTTATCCGTCGAAAAATTTGGGTGCATTGGGCGACGGAGGGGCTGTCGCGACTCATGATGAAGAATTGGCCGAAGTTGTCAGGGCGTTGGCCAATTATGGATCGGAACGAAGATATTACAATAAATATCGAGGTTATAACAGCCGTTTGGATGAGTTGCAGGCAGCATTTCTTTCAGTAAAGTTGGTCCATCTCGATGACGACAATCGTCGTCGGCAGGAATTGGCTGCGATTTACGATGGGGCTATTACGGCAGCCGAAGTTATCAAGCCGCAATTAAGAGAAGAAGGACGACATATCTATCATCAGTATGTCGTTCGGGTTCCTCGTAGGGAAGAGTTGATAGAGGAGTTGAGGAAACGGCAGATACCCACGCTTATACATTATCCTGTTCCGCCGCATAGGCAGGTTTGTTATGAGGCCTATGGGGATTTGTCATTGCCGATTACCGAACGTTTGGCGCAAGAGGTTCTCTCTTTACCGATTTCTCCCGTGATGACCGAAGATGAAGTTTTGGCCGTTTCCCGGGCGATAAATGATTTTTATAAATAGGGGTGAGGTACGTTAAAATGCCTCGTTGATGTTGAACATGAATCCGGTTTTGAAATCTTTTCCGAATCCTAAATCCAGACGTACATTGACCCGGCTTTTGAATTCCCAACGGTAGCCGATACCGAAGTTGGGTAAAGTCTCTGAAAAATTGAATTTGCGAAAATTTTCGAAAACATTTCCGGCCCCGACCCAAAGCACCATTCCGTTACGTTTCCAAAGATGCTGGCGCAGTTCGAGTTGGACTTCGATAAGATTATTGTCCCGGTATTGTCCTTCATAATATCCTCTCATACGAAATTGTCCACCCATTCGGCTTTTCATCGTCCAGGGAACATTTCCGTAGTTGAATTTTCCGTGAAGGTCAAATGCCAAAATACCGCCTTTCCATACCCGATTATATGTATCGAAAATAATATCGGTCATCATGAAATCGTATTTGTTACCCAGAAATTTAGGATAGAATCCTTGCTCGATTTTAAAATAAATCCCATTATGACAATCTGTTATCACGTCTCTGCTGTCATATACAACCGATGCTCCTATGCCGGTTGTACCGATACGGGATTTTTCACCTGCAATGATTTGTTCAACGGTTCGTGGATCATTGGGGTTTTTCTTTTTGAAATTATTCCCTTTGACAAAATCAAAACTTACCATCGGCCCAAAGAACAAATTATGGGAAAGCTTGAAAAGAAAGTCGGTTTTCATCTGAGCCTGCAACCGTAGGTAGCTCCAATAAAAAGAGTCATTGCTGCCGGCATCGTAACCGATCCCCCAGTAATCGCTGGGCATGGAGTAAAAATATACGGTATAGAGCAGTCGGTATTTGTCTTTGGGTAGAATATGAGAGCCTCGTATACCCAGCATGTAAAAACCCGATGTAGAAACGTTTCCGAAAAACGACACATTAGAAGGCTGAATGCTTTGGTCGCTGCGGTCGCTGCGATATAGTCCGGCGGCCATGATACCTATGCCGAATTGGGTTGCGCTCGAATATTGAGGCCCACCGATAAAACTGATGTCGAATTTTTTCTCAGGTTTGGGTTTGTTGGCATTTTTGAAGTAATCGCCTATTTTTTTGAAAAAAGAGTTTTTCTCTTTGGGAACAGTATCCGTTTGGATATTTTCATTTATGCTTTTCGGATTTAAATCTTCATCGGTTTGCCGTGTTTGTGCCGTACTGTTTTGGGGTATTATGGTAATACAGACAAACAAAATCCCGAGAATAATTTTTTTTGCAAAAAAAAGCGTCGGGCATGGAAAACCGGAAAATATCGGGGTATATAACATTCTGTCGATATGAGGTATTACGGGTATTGTTGCAACCAATCAGACGCATCTTTGCTCCCGAACCGGGCTGCACATTGCATATCGGCACGGGCCTTTGGGGTCTCTCCGATGGCAAAATAACAAAGACCGCGGTAATAATAAATAATATCTTGAAGGTCGGTATAGTGAGTAATCTCCGAGAATATTTTTATGGCGTTTTCATATCTTTTTACATGATAGTTCAGTACGCCTTTGAGTACATCGTTATAACCGTCATCAGGAGTATCTTTAAGGGCGAGTTCAAGATTTTTCAGAGCCTCTTCATAGTCTTGATTAAACATTTGGCTTACGGCTTTGTTGCGATAGATCGAGCCTATGGGATAGATGTTTTCTTTTTTAGAATCGAAGTAGTGAAGGGCTTGATTGTAATCGATAATGGCATTGTCGTGCAATACAAGAGATGCCCAACTGCAACCGCGAAGGTAATAGGCATCGCTGTTTTGCGGATCGTTCATCAAAATATCGGTGAGGGCCGAGATGGCTTCCCTGTATCTTTTCGCGCTGTATAATTTTTCTGCATTAGACATGGGGTCGTCCTTTTTCTCTACTTCGTCGAGTACATAAAACGGTTTTTGTTCGCCGAAGGGATTGTAATTGATAAAGATAAGGACGACAAAGCCTTTGTTTGTTGCTACTATTTCCGGTAATTGACGTCCCGGTGTAGCTGGGGTCATCGAGAGGTCTTTGAGTTCGTCGCATTGGCCGATAAGTCGCATCAGGTAACTTGTTTTTACGGCGAGGTTTGGGAAATAATCATTATACTTGGCCACATTGACGGCTAAAACATTTCCATTGCTGTCGAACAGTGGGCTGCCGCTACTGCCGCTTTCGATGGCGACCGACATTTGACAATAAGCGGGAAATTTGCTGTCGGTTGTGGCGCTGATGATACCAGCTGTTGTTTTAGGATTGACACCCAGTACATTGGCGGCAGGATAACCTATGGCGAAACAATATTCTCCCTCGATGGGATCATTGTTACGAATGTTGTAAGGAATTTCGCCAAATGTCGTAAAAACTGAATCTTCGATTTTTATAATGGCTAGGTCGTTTTTGGGGTCGGTAACGACAAGTCGGGCATTATAGCCTTGCTCGAAAGAACCGTTGACGCCGGTTACGACGATGTTCTGTGCGTTTGCGATTACATGGTGATTGGTTACGATATATCCGTTGGGCGTGATGGCAAATCCCGATCCAAGAGAGATAGTACCGGAATTTTCCTGATAGTTTATTTGAGGATATTTACGGGTGAACGTGATGGTTTGTATTTGTTGCTTGAATGAAAACGAGTCTTGGGTAAATGAGATATAACATTCCCGGCCTACCGGCTCGTTTGTCAGCGAAAACGGGTTATTGCCCCATATTCGGTAGTATTCATCGTAGTTGGTCATTTCCAGAAAATAATCTACCATACCGGGGTCTGAGTTTTTCCCTTCGAGTTGAATGACTCGGTAACGTATATTTTCGGGAAATCTCTCATCTTCAAATCGTTCTATGGCGTATATTTTCCCATTGCTCGATTCCCATATGCCCTCTACTATTTCCAGAATGCCCCTTTTGACACGGGTATCAATGATTTCCTTTGCTTTATCCTTATTATAATCGGCTACTTTGAACTTGCCCTGCACAGGTGTGGAGAGCAATGTCAGAAGTAGCAGTATGATAATATGTGTGCACTTGTTTTTCATGCAGGGAAAAAAATCGATTTTTAAATTCTGAAAAAGAGACCGAAACTCAGCATTTCTTTTATTTGAATAAACGATCCTTTTTCGTTGGGATCGGCACTGTCGTCGTACCGCATTTTAAATTCTATTCGAGTTGAAAAATAGCGGTTTAAAACAAAATTGAATGTATTCTCGAAGTCGATTTGTACATGCTTGTAAGAAGTAAAGTAGTAGAGCCGGGACGATAAATACATATTTCGCATGAATTGCCATTTGATGTTTGTATCAAAAGACGATCCGAATTTATGGAGTATCTTTTTCTCTTTTTCTATACCGAATTTTGTCGGATCCATTTCTTCGTCTATGCAGGTTTTCAGGTTATACGAAAAAGGAGATACCGATACCGATGAAGTAAAAGACTTATTTTTGCTGGTATAGTTATGGCTCATACCGAGGTTATAGCTTAGTTCTCCCGGAGACAAGAATGACGCTGTACGTGTTTCTGTATTTTTTTTGTAATTGTTGAAGAATTGGGTTTTGAAATACAGACTGGTTGAATAATAGAAATTTTTAAAAGCTTTATAATCGAATTTACTGTCGATACGGAACAGATCTTCACTGATACTGTAATTACGTAATGTATCGTCGGGAGCACTACTTATATTCAGATTCCATTGTATTTTATTTTCAAATAGTATTTTGTCATTATAATCGTTGTATTTGATCGAATATGCCTGCGTACTGATAAGGTTGATGTTACTCGTACCTCCCTGATACCAATTGTCCGAGATGTATATTTGGGAGATTTGTAGGGCGCTTTGTAAAGATGAAATCCAGTGTTTTAGTTTTACTGGACGACCTTTGATATCAAATTTTCTGGGTGTAGACGGCCCTTTTACCGTTAGTATCTCACGGCGTTTTTTCATGCGTTCGAGATGAATGGCTTTCGGAAGCCTCTCGGGCGTGTAACGCACTTTTTCGGGGTGGGCGATAATGGCTGTCGCTTGGGCGTATGCTCCCAATTCTGCCAGACTTCTCGCTTTATCTATGCTGTTTTTTCGTCGGCAGATGGTATAAGGAACATATTCTTTTTCAGGAACGTTTTCACATAATGCCGGAGTATTTCCGGGTCGTTGCCCGTTGAAAATAATAGGCATGAAGATCGGATTGACCGGTATCTCGCGTGTCGGTATAATTGTAAATTTATTTTTTGCCTCTTGCAAAATGGCTTGTGCTTGTGCGCACATTTTCAGCGGTTGCGGTTTCGGCGGAATTTTTCGCAAGGTATCTTTGGCGTGCGGTTTGGCTAGTGTACTGTCGGTTTTTTGAATCGGAATATCGGCCACGACTTTTTTCTCCACAATGCTGTCGAGTTGTTGCAATAATTCTTGAGCCATTATGCTATCTTCGACAAATTCGGTCATAATGAAAATCGTATCTTTGACAAGTCGTGTTGTATCTACATGTATGTCGATGCGGGTACTGTCTTTTACTTCCAGACTGTCTATCAGCGAAAATATGTTCTGTATAAGACGGGATATACTATCGGGCATCGACGAAGTATCGACCGGTGGTGCCTCAAGAACTGTTTTAGGAGCCGATTGTGCCGGCATGATGATCGTCAGCGGCAAAAAAACGAAACAGCACAACGATGCTATATGTTTGAAGTACCGAATATACGTGGAGTTTATTCTCATATGGGCGTTGCGTGAATCGTCAAATAGTTGGCAAATATAGCTAAAAAAACATTCTTTCGGAAAAATATATTCTTTAATATCCGGAAAACAAATCGCTTTGATAATTAATTGGTTTTTTCATGGCTGAATCCCAACTTTTTTCTAATTTTGCACATTGAAAAATTCGCACAAAAAATTCCATCTTAAAGTGAATACAAAGTATATTTTCGTTACAGGCGGTGTTGTATCGTCGTTGGGTAAAGGTATTATATCGGCCTCTTTGGCAAAACTTTTGCAAGCAAGAGGATATAAAGTTACAATTCAAAAGTTCGACCCGTATATCAATATCGACCCGGGTACGCTGAATCCCTATGAACATGGCGAATGCTATGTAACCGTCGACGGTCATGAGGCCGATCTCGATTTGGGTCATTATGAGCGTTTTACCAATATTCAGACAACACGTGCCAATAATATTACGACCGGTCGTATCTATCAGAATGTTATTGAAAAAGAACGCCGTGGAGATTATTTGGGAAAGACGGTTCAGATTATTCCGCATATCACCGATGAAATAAAACGTAACGTGAAATTGCTCGGGTCGAAAAATAATTTCGATTTTGTCATTACCGAAATCGGTGGGACCGTAGGTGATATCGAGTCTCTGCCCTTTATCGAAAGTGTGCGTCAGTTGCGTTGGGAAATGGGAAAAGATTGTTTATGCATACATCTTACCTATGTTCCTTTTATTGCCGCAGCCAAAGAGTTGAAGACCAAGCCTACCCAACACTCGGTAAAGCAGTTGCAGGAAGTCGGTATTCAACCTGATATTCTCGTGTTGCGTACCGAGCATCAGTTGAGTGTCGATTTGCGTCGTAAAGTAGCGTTGTTCTGTAATGTCGAACCCGATGCCGTCATTCAATCCATCGATGTACCTTCGATTTATGAGGTGCCGTTGAAAATGCAAGAGCAGAAACTCGATGAAATCGTTCTGAGAAAAACAGGGATGGAAATAGGACCGAGACCTGAGTTGAAACCCTGGCGGGAATTCTTGGCACACATGCAGAATGCCAAAGATACGGTACGCATAGGACTCGTAGGAAAATATGTCGAGTTGCAGGACGCATATAAATCGATCAATGAGGCTCTGTTCCAAGCGGCTACCTATAACAATCGTAAGCTCGATCTGCAATATATCCATTCCGAGAAGTTGACCGAAAGCAATGTCGAAGAGAAACTATCTTCGATGGACGGCCTTATTATCGCTCCCGGTTTCGGACAGCGAGGTGTCGAGGGAAAATTCGTAGCACTGAAATATGCCCGTGAGCACGATATGCCAACATTCGGTATCTGTTTGGGTATGCAGTGTATGGTGATCGAATATGCTCGCGATGTCTTGGGGTATAAAGATGCCAATTCGACCGAGATGGACGTCAATACTCCTCATAACGTGATAGACCTGATGGAAAGCCAGAAGTGTATCTCCAATATGGGTGGAACGATGCGGTTGGGGGAATATGATTGTATTTTGCAAGAAGGTTCGAAAGCAGAGCAAGCATACGGAAAAACCCATATCAAGGAGCGTCATCGTCATCGCTTTGAATTTAATGGCGATTATCGTTCGGAATTTGAAGCTGCCGGAATGAAATGTGTGGGAGAAAATCCCGATACGCATTTGGTCGAGGTAGTCGAAGTTCCGTCGCTTACGTGGTATATCGGTGTGCAATATCACCCCGAATATAACAGTACGGTTTTGAATCCCAATCCCTTATTCCTCAGCTTTATAAAAGCGATTATCGATCACAAGAAATAATTATTGCCTATATTATAAGACAAAACAATGGATAGAAACACAATTATCGGTTTTTTGCTTATGGCGCTTGTTCTTTTCGGCTATACGTGGTATATGCAGCCGTCGCCCGAACAGAAAGCCGCCATGCAACGCTATCAGGACTCTTTGTTGCAGGTCGAGAATACCCGCCTTGCCGAAATAAATAATGTAGAAACCGCTGCTACCGATCCGGTTGAAGAGATGACTGTCGACGAGCATACCCTCCGGTTACGTAACGAATACGTCGATTTTGCTCCTTTTGCCGAGGGGGAGGAAAAAACAATAACACTTTCCAATCCTCAGGTAACCCTTACGTTTTCGACGCACGGAGGCCGTCTTACTCAGGCTATTCTCAATGAATACAATACTTATGATTCATTGCCGGTGATGTTGTTTAATAGCGAAAACAATGCATACGGGTTTATATTCAAGGCACAGGGACGTACCATCAATACTGCCGATCTTTATTTTGTACCCGAGTTGTCGGCCGATAATCGTACCCTCTCGATGAAACTTCCTTTTGAAAACGGAAGTTCTTTCGAGGTACGTTATACGCTTCCCGAGGAAGGATATATGCTCGATATGAAAATTTATCAGAACGGCATGGAAAACATCTTGCCCCGCAATACGGTGGATCTGGATATGTATTGGTCTCAAATGTTGCGCCGTCAGGAACGCGGACGTATGTTCGAGGAGCGTAACAGTGCCTTATATTACAAGTTTGTCGGTTCCGATGTAGAACGCCTCAGCGAGACAAAAGACGAGCATGAAAGCATCACTACCGGTTTGAAGTGGATAGGCTTTAAAAACCAGTTCTTTTCTTCGGTGCTGATTGCCGATCGTAAGTTGAACGGTGCGCGTTTGGAATCGACCGTTTTGCCCGAAGATAATACTTATCTCAAAAGTTATAAGGCCGAGACGACCGTCGATTATGATCCCATGTCGACCGAAGGCCCAGCATTCCGCTTTTTTCTCGGCCCCAATCTCTATCCGTTGTTGAAGAGCTATGATAAGGGTCTCGATTCGGACGATAAGTTGCAGTTGCCTAAACTTATCCCCCTCGGATACAAATTTTTCCGCTGGATCAATACCGGCATTATTATCCCCATCTTTACATTCTTGGGTAAATATTTTACCAATTACGGTGTCATCATTCTTCTCATGACGCTCATCATCAAGGCTGTACTTATGCCTTTGACATTCAAGTCATATATGTCGAGCGCACGTATGAGGGTATTGAAACCGCAAATGGAGGAGATCAATGCCAAATATCCCGGACAAGACAAAGCAATGGATCGTCAGCGGGCTACGATGGAGTTGTATAGCAATGCCGGGGTAAATCCCATGAGCGGCTGTCTGCCGTTGCTTTTGCAGATGCCTATCTTATTAGCGATGTTTGCATTTTTCCCATCTTCGATAGAGTTACGCCAACAACCGTTCTTGTGGGCCGACGACCTTTCTTCGTATGATGCGATTTTCACATGGGACGCTTATATACCTCTTATCACGCCTTATTTCGGTAATCACATCAGTCTCTTCTGTCTTTTGATGACCATCACCAATATCTTGTACACAAAAATCAATATGGATAGTACGGGAGGCGGACAGCAGATGCCGGGCATGAAACTGATGATGTATCTCATGCCGCTGATGTTCCTTTTCATCTTCAATAATTATGCATCGGGATTGAGCTATTACTATTTTGTGTCGCTGCTTATCACGATTATACAGACCTACATTTTCCGTAAATGCATCAATGAGGAAAAAGTACTTGCCAAACTGAAAGAGAACCAGAAAAAACCTCGTAAAAAATCGGGATTCATGGCTCGTCTTGAAGAGGCACAACGTCAGCAACAAGCTGCCCTTAAACGTCAACAGCAGCAACGTCGTCGTTGATAAAAGGTATTTGATAAAAAAGACGAAAGCCCTACGCTTGTAGAGCTTTCGTCTTTTTTGTTGATAGGTTTTCTATTTTCGGCAGATACAGTCTATCAGATGGTCGTTGATAAACCCCGATGCTTGTAAATAGGCGTAACAAATTGTTGTGCCGAAAAATTTGAATCCCCGTTTTTTCATGTCCTTGCTTATTGTATCGGATAGAGGAGATGCAGAAGGAATTTCACTCAAATGTTGAAACGTGTTGACAATAGGTTTTCTATCGGGAAAGAAAGATAGAATATAGTTGTAGAAACTGCCGAACTCCTTTTGGATAGAAAGGAATAGCCTTGCATTGTTGATTGTCGATTTGATTTTCAGACGGTTTTTCACGATGCCGTCAAATTGCATCAATCGATCTATGTCTTTATCGTCCATTTGTGATACCCTTCCGGCATCAAAATCGTAAAAGGCTTTGCGATACCCTTCGCGCTTTCTCAGAATAGTTATCCAATTTAGGCCGGCTTGGGCGCTTTCCAGTACAAGAAATTCAAACAATACCTTATCGTCGGTTACTGTTTTTCCCCACTCTTCGTCGTGGTATTTTATGTAGAGGTCATCGGTTCCGCACCAGCCGCAGCGTCCGTTTATCAAGTCTTCCATGTATATGTTTTTATAGATTCAATCGTGTGTTTTTTATTATGGAAACAAAAGGGCTACATCGAAAGTGTAGCCCTTTATCTATTCGTCGTGTAAATGTTACGGTTTGATAATCATCTCGTCGAGTAAATAATCGGCTTCGGCATATTTGTCGATGATAAAAAGTATATATCGTATGTCGGTAATTATCGAGCGTTGGTAATTGCCTTGATATTGAATATCGCCGGTGATGCCTTCCCAGTTCCGGTCGAAATTGATACCGACCAATTCTCCGCGGGCATTGAGAACGGGACTTCCCGAGTTTCCTCCGGTCGTGTGAGTGTTGGCAATAAAGTTGACAGGCATTTTCCCGCTTTCGTTGATGTAAAAACCGAAGTCCTTCCTTTGGTACAAATCTTTTAATTTTTTGTTGACGACAAATTCCCAGTTTGTAGGATTTTCTTTTTCCATAACGCCGTCGAGGGTTGTTTCGAAATTGTAGGTTACGGCGTTCGATGGAGAATAAGATTTTACCTGCCCATAAGTAAGCCGTATGGTAAAATTGGCGTCGGGATAGTTGGGCTTATCGTCATGCAACATCAATTGTCCTGCGATATAATGTTTCTGGGCATTGGTTATCTCATTTTCGATAGATGACAGTGCTTGGTTGATCCGTTGGGCTTCTTCTTTGACGGAACGGGCATATTGTACCATGCCGTCTTTTTCCAGAGCCTTGATGTTAGGACGTTTCTTCCATTTCTCATATTTCTGCGGATCGGCAAATAAAGAACTTTCGAATAAATGGTCTACATATTTACCGATATTTCCCTTGTGTTTTTTATCGATGGTTTTGAAAAAAGCTGGATAGTGTTCGGGTGCAATGCTGTCGGCATACATTTTCAGCATAGCTTTGGCTATGCGGCGATCGACTTCCGGTGCATAGTCTCTGTTGTAGAATTTGTAATAGAGCCTGTCAAAGTCTTCCAATGCCGCTTTGCGGGTCGAATCGTTTCCGTTGAGACCTTTTTTCAATGCATCGAAGTTGGTCGGCACACGGCTGAATTCCGTTCCTATCCATAAGGCTTCGAGCAGATATTGCATACGGATTTTCAGTGTGGCTCGCTTTTTCACTTCGTGGGCGATAATATCTACGGCCTCCCGGTATTCTTGTATATCGTTATCCCAACCCCAGTTGAGCAGTTCGTTCATTTGCCGTTCTTTCAGATACTCGGTCGATTGCCGTTCGATCATGGTGTTCATGCCTTTGCTGCTTTTGTAGCTGTTGGTCGACGAGGCATATTTGCCCGCATATTGTATCCTGACTTTCGGATCGGCCAGCATGGCGTTCAATAAAAGCCGTTGGCGAAGGTCTCGGACGTTTATGCGTATTTGATTTTCGATATTTTTCCGTTCTTGTACCTCGATGGGGGTGTAGAAGTGATTGGTACGGCCGGGAAATCCCATGAGCATGACGAAATCGTTTTCTCTGACACCCCGGATACTGAGGTCGAAGTATTTTTTCGGTCGGAGGGGAACATTGCTGGTGTCGTATGGCGCCGGATTGCCGAGACTGTCGGCGTAAACTCGGAATATCGAGAAATCGCCTGTGTGTCGGGGCCATTTCCAGTTGTCGGTATCGGCTCCGAATTTACCGATGGAAGAGGGCGGGGCTCCCACCATACGCACATCGGGATATACCTTTTGTGTGAACATATAGTACCGGTTACCCCCGTAGAACGGTTTTATGATAACAGTCGTTCCCGGATTGTTTTTCAGAAATTCTTCTCCCACGCGTTTTTCCGCCAATGAGTTGAGAAATTTTGCATTGAGATACTTCATTTCTATCTTACTGGTATCTTTTTTCAATTCCTCTTCCACGTAATCGGTAACCTCCTCGATTTTGTCTATGAACGTTACCGTAAGTCCCGGATTAGGTAGCTCTTCTTGGCGACTTTTGGCCCAAAAGCCGTTTGTGAGCAAATCATTGTCGACAGTGCTGTGAGCCTGTATGTGGTCGTATCCGCAATGATGATTGGTCAAAATCAAACCGTGAGGAGAAATGACCTCTCCGGTGCAGCCTCCGCCGAAAATAACGACGGCATCTTTCAACGAAACAGAATCGGGGTGGTAAATATCCTCGGCGCAGATTTCGAGTCCGAGACCTTTCATCTGTTCGATATTTTGTTGTTTCAGCAGGGGGAGCAACCACATACCTTCATCGGCATGAGCCACGGGAAATGACATTGCAATCGAAGCCAGCACACAGATTAGGAAACGTATTTTTTTCATAGGTATCAAATTTGCGGTAAAAATCTTACAGCGAATATGTGAAAAAAAATCTGTTTACGCAAGAGTTTATGGTATTTTACCAGATTAAATATCGAGTGTGAAACTTTCGAGGGTGAGCAGGTCGATGGTAAAAAGCCTGTTGTAGAGGGGTGTTCCACACCCGGTAATGAGTTTGATGACCTCGGCTGCTTCGATATTGCCTATGACGCCCGGAGTAGGCCCGATGACACCGGCCGAAGCTTTGGGCCGGGCTGTGAGTGTCGAGCGGTCGGGAAAGAGGTCGGCGTATCGTTTACCTTTTTTGCCGTTGAATATCGATACTTGACCCTTGAATCCTTCGATACTCCCGTATACATACGGTTTTTGCAATCGGGAGCACCAATCGTCGATAAGGTAACGCGTGGCATAATTGTCGCAACCATCGACGATAATGTCGTATGGTTCGATAATTTCCCGTGCATTTTCTTCGGTTAGAAAATGAGGATAGATGTCGATGCGGCAACTTTCGTTTCGTGATGATAAAGTCTGTTTGGCGCATTCGACTTTGTTTCGTCCCGTTTCATTTTCGGTGTAAAGGATTTGGCGTTGCAGGTTGCTTTCCGATACCGTATCACCGTCGATGAGACCTATTCGTCCTATACCGGCCGTGCAGAGGTATAGAGAAATGGGGGAGCCCAACCCTCCGGCACCGACAATCAGTACCGAGGCCCGTGCCAAAGCCTGCTGGCCCGAGAGTCCGATCTCGGGCAGCATGATTTGGCGGGCGTAACGTTCAGTATATTGCATACATTTTGTTTTTTTAGTCGAATATGCGGTCCCAGTCTTTCCACACAGCTTCGTAGCCGGCCTTTTTGATGGCGGTTTCGACTTCGGACGGAGTGCGGTCATCGCTTACAACAAATTGCTCCAATGCCTGTGGGTGTGTAAAATATCCGCCCGGTTCGGTTTTCGATCCGGCACTTAATGATGTAGCACCTAATGTCGTGATGTGGTCGCGGAAATTCGGATTTTCACGGGTAGATACCGAAATGTCGACATCGTGGTCGAAGAGCCGGAAGGCAAAAATCGTTTGCGCAAGCTGTCTGTCGCTCATGACGACATTCGGTTGGAAGTGTCCCTCCGAAGGGCGTAAGCGGGGAAAATTCACGCTATAACGGGTTTTCCAGTATTTTTTGCGGAGGTATTGCAAGTGTATTGCCATGAAAGTAATGTCGGTACGCCACTCTTCGAGGCCGATGAGCACACCCATGCCTATCTTATGTACACCGGCCTGTCCCATGCGGTCGAATCCGTTGACACGCCATTCGAAGTTCGATTTCATGCCTTTGGGGTGATATACCTTGTAACGTTCCCGATGATAGGTTTCCTGAAAGCAGACTACGCCGTTCAATCCCGATTGGGTTAGCCGGTAGTAATCTTCGCTTTTGAGGGGCATGACTTCTATGGTGAGATTCGAGAAGTAGGGGCGGGCCAGCCGTAAAGCGTTCTCGATGTAATCGACTCCGGCGGCGTGAGGATTTTCCCCCGTTACGATAAGCAGGTTTTCAAACGGCCCCAATCGGCGTATGGCCTTGCATTCCTCTACGATTTCTTCGTCGGTAAGGATAATGCGGTTTATGGGGTTGTTATGGTTGAATCCGCAATAAACGCAGAAGTTCGTACAGGAGTTGGTGATGTACAACGGAATATACATGCTGATGGTTTTGCCGAAACGTTGTTGGGTAAACATTCGGCTCCGGAGGGCCATCTCTTCGAGATAGCTGTCGGCGGCCGGCGAGATCAAGGCCATGAAATCGTCGATTTGCAGATGCTCTTGGGTAAGAGCCCGGGCAACGTCGGTTTCTGTTTTTGCATATATCTGGCGGGTAATTTCGTCCCAGGAATATTTTTCTAATTCTTCTGAAAACATCATTTTCTTTAATACCTTATTTTTTATGTAATGAATAGATGTGTCGCAGCACATTCTTCCGCGCCGAAATGAAAGCGGGGGAGTAAAACTGTGTTTGAGCGTTTTCTAAATAAAATTTCAACTCCCACAGTAATTCGGGTTCTCGTTTCCCGAGGCGGAAAGCTGTCTTTATGCAAAGGGCTTGTACGGCGGCTTTTTCTGCGGGAGATACCATGTGTTCGATACAATAATTATAAAGCTCTACCGGGAAGCTTTCGTCGGGAGGCAGACGGTAAAGAACGGAGAGCAATAACCTTTTTGTCCCGTCGTGCTGGCACCGGAAAAGTCTTCTCGCGATCTCTTCCCGATGAGGAAGAAGTCGGTCGGGCGACAGTGCGGATAGTTTCTCGCAAGCCCAGGCTGCTCGCCAAGCTACGCGGTTATCGGTATCATCGAGAAGCCGTATCAGCTGCGGAATATCATCAGGATATTCCGCAACCGATGCGGCAACGTGTTCTACGACATCACGCGATAACGATTTGCAGAGAGGTGTGCGTAGGTCGGAGATGCGGTCCATTGCGGCGTTATTTTACGCAATCTTTGAGACTTTGGGTGATACGCATGGCGCAGAAATTCGGGCCGCACATCGTACAATATTCGCCGTCGTTTTTAGATCCCTCTTTGTAGTAGGCCAGAGCCGTTTCGGGATCGAGTGAAAGATTGAATTGGTCTTTCCACCGGAATTCAAACCTCGCTTTGCTCAATGCGTCGTCCCGGACTGTTGCACCGGGGTGTCCTTTGGCGATGTCGGCGGCATGGGCGGCAATTTTATATGCGATAACCCCGTTGCGTACATCTTCACGGTTGGGGAGTCCCAAGTGTTCTTTGGGGGTAACATAGCATATCATGGCCGTGCCCAACCACGCAATTTGGGCGGCACCGATGGCCGATGTGATGTGGTCGTATCCCGGGGCGATGTCGGTTGTCAACGGGCCGAGGGTATAGAATGGGGCTTCGTGGCATGACGAGAGTTGACGTTCCATGTTTTCCCGTATTTTCTGCATGGGGACATGACCCGGGCCTTCGATGATGACTTGCACATTGTGTGCCCACGCTTTTTGGGTGAGCTCGCCCAGAACATCGAGTTCGAGGAATTGCGATCGGTCGTTGGCGTCGTGTATCGAACCGGGACGCATACCGTCGCCCAGTGAGAGCGCCACATCGTATTGTTTGACGATTTCGCATATTTCATCGAAGTGCGTGTAAAGGAAATTTTCTTCGTTATGGCTTACGCACCATTTCGTCATGATAGAGCCTCCTCGGGAAACAATTCCCGTAAGACGTTCGCCGACCAGTTCGGCATGAGCTTTCAGTACGCCGGCATGTATGGTGAAGTAGTCTACCCCTTGTTCGCATTGTTCGATAAGTGTGTCGCGGTAGATTTCCCACGTGAGGTCTTCGGCTATTCCGTTTACTTTTTCGAGGGCTTGGTAAATGGGTACTGTGCCCATAGGAACGGGGCAGTTGCGGATAATCCATTCGCGGGTCTCGTGTATGTGGTCTCCCGTCGATAGATCCATGAGGGTATCACCGCCCCAGTAACAACTCCACATGGCTTTTTCGACTTCCTCTTCGATACCCGACGAGAGAGCCGAGTTACCGATGTTTGTATTGAGTTTTACGAGGAAGTTGCGACCTATGATCATCGGCTCTGCCTCGGGGTGATTGATATTGGCGGGAATGATGGCGCGGCCGCAGGCAACTTCGTCGCGAACGAACTCCGGAGTTATGTGCGTATCGATGCCCAACATTTCGTTTTGAAGGTTCTCCCGTATGGCTACATACTCCATTTCGGGGGTGATGATGCCTTGTTTGGCATAGTACATCTGCGTGATTTCTTTCCCTTGTTTGGCACGATAGGGCAGGTGCAGATGTTTGAAACGTATCTCATCGAGGCTTTTGTCTGCTTGGCGCATACGGCCGTACTCCGATGTGATGCCTTGAAGTTTCTCCACGTCGCCACGGTCGGTAACCCAAGACTCCCGCAAGCGGGGAAGACCTTTTTCGAGGTCGATTTCTACCGAGGGATCGGTATATACACCGCTGGTGTCGTAGATATATACGGGGTCGTTATGACGTACGACGCGCTCTCCATCTACGATGTTGACTGTATCGGTGAGATTGACTTTGCGCATGGCAACCCGTATATCGTGTAATTTGCCGGGAACGTATATTTTTTCGGATTCCGGATAGTTATGTCGTGTTATCTCTTTTTTCATAAATGTATATTTTAATCGAGGAATGAGGTGAGAGGACTGCTGGCGATGGCATGAGTGCATTGTGCACCGAGACCGGCCTCATAAGCGCGCCGGCCGGCGATGACGGCATCTTTGAATGCGATAGCCATTTCGACCGGATTTCCGGCAACGGCAATGGCCGTGTTTACGAGTACGGCATCGGCTCCCATTTCCATTGCTTCGGCTGCGTGAGAAGGAGCACCTATACCAGCATCGACTACTACGGGCACACGACTTTCGGCTATGATGATTTCGAGCAAATCGCGTGTACGGAGGCCTTTATTTGTTCCGATAGGGGCACCCAAAGGCATGACAGTTGCAGCACCGGCTTCTTCGAGCCGTTTGCACAGTACGGGATCGGCCTGTATATATGGAAGTACGACAAACCCCATTTTTACCAACTCTTCGGTTGCTTTCAACGTTTCTACGGGATCGGGTAACAGGTATTTGGGATCGGGGTGGATTTCCAGCTTGATGAAGTTGGTTCCGAATGCTTCCCGTGCGAGTTGTGCGGCGAGAACGGCTTCTTCGGCATCGCGTACACCCGATGTGTTGGGCAACAGTTGTATGCTGTCTTTGCGTATGTGGGAAAGAATGTCGTCTTTCTGGGGGGCTTCCATATCGACTCGTTTCATGGCTACGGTTACCATTTCGGATTCCGATGCGAGAATAGCTTGTTGCATCAAATCGTTTGAACTGAATTTGCCGGTTCCGACAAACAGGCGGGAATTGAACTCCCGTCCTCCGATAATCAATTTACTCATAGATGGTTATTATTTATACAATCAATTATTTTTTTTGTTTCGTTTATGGGGTCGACGGCTTGCAAGATACTGCCCGATAAGGCTATGCCGGTGATTCCTGTCGCCATCAGTTCGGGTATGTCATCGAGAGTAATACCTCCGATAGCGACAATAGGGAGGCTGTATTTTTTTTCCCGGCATTGGAACAAGATATGTTTATAACCGTCCATTCCGAGAATCGGACTTAATTTTTTTTTGGTTTGAGTGAAACGAAAAGGTCCCAAGCCGATATAGTCTACGCCGCAAGAGACCAAGAAATCTATATCTTCGATTGTGTTGGCTGTTCCTCCGATGATGGCATTATTGCCGAGAATCCGCCGGGCTTCTGCCGGAGGCATATCTGTTTTACCGAGATGAACGCCGTCGGCTTTGCAGCGTTTGACAAGATGCACTTTATCATCGAGAATGAAAGTTGCACGGTACTTGTCGCACAGGGTACGCAGGGGTTGGGCGACAGAAAGTATTTCATCGTCTTCGGCATCTTTCATGCGTAATTGTATCCAGCGACATCCGCCTTCGAGCGCAATTTGTGCCGAAGCGTAATAGGTGTATCGCTCATTGGTGTGTGTAATGAATTGCAGCATGGCGATATAAATTAAGTTGGAGAACTGAAAGTCAATTTGCTCATGCGGGATTGCATTTTCTCGGGCGATTTTTCTTCCCATAAATATCCCAGCATTACAGCTCCGCCGAATCCCCATTCTTGTAGTTGGGGTAGGAGTTCCGGAGTGATACCGCCGAGTGCGAATACACGTTCGGTGATAATGCCTTCCCGACAGGCATTAGTCAGGATTTCGGCAGAGAAGTGAGATGTGTATCCTTTTTTGGAGATACTGTCGTAGATGGGACTGAGAAAGCAATAATCGACATCGGTGCTGTTTTTTACCTCTTCGATACTGTGGCAGGAGCGGCCTATCATACCCTTGTAACCGGTTGGTGGTTGAGGATTTCGGCGGTTGAGGTGCAGGCCGGCAACAGAATATCTTGCGGCCAGGTCGAAGTGGTCGTGCAAGACAAGACGGGAATGATATTTTTCCGGGATTTGTTGCAATAAAGTAGCAATGTCATTGGACAAATATCCCGGTTTGCGTATATGCATCTGGTCGAGGCCGTAATCCAATAAAAGAGCGATTCGCTCGGCCTCTCCGTCAAATATGGTTTCTGTTGTAATGCCTATCAGTTTCATAAAGAAGAAAAATAAAGAAAAGCCCGACGCTCGGTTCGTGAGAATCGGGCTTTTACAAACATTCCTCGGATAAAGAATATTAGCCTCCGCAAGCGGCGTGAATAACGGTTACTTTATCGTTGTTCGACAGAAATGTATCCGCCCAATCATCTTTGCTGATGATTCGATTGTTGACGGCGACGGCTATGCCTTCGGGTGTAATGCTTTGTCCCAAAAGCAGCTCTTTGAGAGTTGCCCGGCTGCCGACACATATTTCTTGACGATTTAAAAAGACTTTCATATCTTTTATTCAAAGTTTAAGGTTTATGTAATTGCTTTATTTATAGTGTGTAGAGGGAGAGGATCGAAAAAATGGTTCATCGGGCCGTGCCCGTTTCCGATTGTTACATCGGCTCCGGATTTCAATCCGTTGTAAACAAATTTTTTTGCGCGTTCTACGGCATTTTCCATATCTTCGCCTAGGGCCAAATAAGAGGCAATAGCCGAAGAGAGTGTGCATCCTGTTCCGTGGGTATTTCGTGTCTCGACCTTTTCCGATGAGAATATGCGGGGGGGGTTGTGCGCGGTGAACAAAATATCGTTCATGACCCCTTGGGGCAGATGTCCGCCTTTGACAAGTACCGCCCTGCAACCTGTCTTCATAAGGACTTCGCCGGCACGATACATATCGTGTTCGTTGCTGATAGGTATTCCCGAGAGAAGAGAGGCTTCCTCGGTATTGGGCGTTATGATGGTAGCTTTGGGAAAGAGACGTTCTTTCATGGCGACACCGATATTTTCTTCGGCATATAGCTTATGTCCGCTGGTCGATACCAGAACTGGGTCGAGAACGATGAATCGGGGAGAATATTTGTCCAATATGTCAAGGATCACTTCGATATTTTCCGAAGAGAATAGCATACCTATTTTTACGGCATCGCAAGCTATATCAGAAAATACAGCCTCTAATTGGGCTTTTACGATATGTGGCGAAATAGCTTGTATATCGGTTACTCCACATGTGTTTTGAGCGGTAATGGCCGTAACAACCGACATCCCGTATATACCGAGTGCCGACATGGTTTTGAGGTCGGCCTGTATGCCGGCACCACCGCTGCTGTCCGAGCCTGCAATAGTAAGACAGGTGGGATAATGATACTCCATATTCACAGTTTTTTAGGAAATACCGGAATATGGTTGGGCTATTTTGAGATATCGTAGTATGATTTTTTCTCTATGAACAAATTCCTTTCCGGCATTACCCGAGCAGGTTCATAGGGTGTAATCTCAGCCTTTCCGGCACCCCTTTTGTTTCTTCGACAAAAATAGCAATAATATTTTATTTATCAGGGTTATTTGATAAAAAAACGTCTATTGCGTATTCTCTATAAAAAGTGAGACACAAATCTCACGATTTATGTCTCACCGCACTTTTTACTGGAAAAAGTTTGTAGAATTATGTCTGTAATTGTCTTTTAATCCTTGAATTTGGTCGACATCGTGTAGATATATCCCCCGAGGTCTTGTTTATAGACAGCTGTAAATCCCGAATGCGAAACGCTTCGATATAATATGGTAAGACTGGTTATGTGCGACGGATAGTCGGGTAATTCAAACGTATACCATTCGTCTCGTGTTTCTTTGGAGTATGCACTATTTTCGTATGCGACGATAAGAGTGTCGGTGGTCATACCCATATAGTCGGGATCGGCCGGAACGTTTTTTTGAATCAGTTTTACATCTCCTTCGCCGGCATACAACCTTACATTCATCGATAACATATTAGGTGTAATATCGGTTTTATAAGAGATAAACGGCTGTGCAATAGTGCGTAATGTATCGGTCGCCTTGAAATTGAAATCTGTGGGAGTTCCCTCTGTATAATCGCTGATACCCCATGTGGAAATATTGGAGAAAGTGGCGTCGTATATTCCTCGTGCTTCGGCGTTGGCCGATTGATTGTCCCAGTCGATTGTGTAGTGTACCATGGCGCGGGCTATACTGTCTTGGAGATTAGGTATGCCGGCTCCCGTGATATTGAGATTTATTTCGTCGAGCCGTATGCAAGGAGTGTTGCTCAGGGTCAATATAGTACCTGTCCCATAAGAAGTTGTCATGTTTCCTTTATCTCCGAGGCAGCTGTTTAGACCACAGAGAGAGAAAAGTGCGATAGCAGAAAAAATAAGACCTTGTTTTACGTTTTTCATATCGTTTGTTTTTTTACGTGTTAAAATTTGGTTCTGAATCCCAGATGGAAAGCAAAATTTACGGGTTTGTCTTTCCAAAGATTCGCAATGTCTTTATTCCCGTTGTCGAAGAAGTAGGCGACGGCAGGTTCGGCATAGAGATCGAAATGCTTGGTAATGACATAGCTGATACCTATTTTCAGATGTGCCGACCACTGTATTCTTTTATCCCGGATATTTTCGGTATATGTACTGTATGCTTGTTGGCTCTGCGTATCGTCGGTGCGGCGTCCGTATATGTTGAAGTCCATTCGAGGACCGGCCGAGACATAAAAACTGAACAATCGTGTATTGAAAAACCGGAAACGGCCCATCAGCGGGATTCCTAAGTAATGGAGTTCTTGTTTCCCTTCTCGTTGCAAGCTTTCTGTTTTGTAATCGGAGCGCAGTAACGTGTATACCAATCCGCTTTCGATACCCCAACGTGAGCCGAATTGTTTTTCTACGGTAAGTCCTATCGAAATAGGTACTTTATGTTGGTATTTCAATATAGGGGCCTCTTCGGCATAGTAGAGGCTGCTCCGTGTCATGCGGGTATCTTGTGCATATTCTGTTGACGAAATGGCATTTGTCGAGACGACTCCTATGGCATATTTCGAGTTTTTATTTCCCGATTTTACGTTGCGGGAAAAATGGGTCGAAGCATATCGGTCTGCCGATGGCGTGTCACAGAAAAGAGGCCGATTCTCCGAATGAGATTTTTCTTTTTCTTCCTGTTTTTTGGGGGTAGGCTCGTTTTGCAAGGAGTCGTTACCACTTTGCCCGTTATCGGTATTACTCTCTGTCGCTTGATAGGAATATCCTTTTGGAGGGATATGTTGATAGGCATCGCCTGTTTTATTTACGGAGTAAAAAGTCGTATTTCCATCACTCTTCTCGATATGCTTTCCGATGGTGGCAATGCGGTCGTCTTTCCTGTCCGGCGTGAAGATGCGTGGTGAATGTACGTCGGTATGTTTAACCTTTTCCTCCGTTTGTTGTACGAGGGCAGCCTCGGGAGTATGCGGTTTTAGAAGTAAATAACCCGATATGCAGCAAGCAAACAACAATGTTGCTGCTGCGGCATATCGCACATATCTGTTCCAGACAGGTATTCGCCGTTTCGATGGCAGACGACACTCTATCTTCTTCCAAAGATCTTCCGGCACGTTGGCTTCGAAGTCTTTCAGTTTCGATTGTATCAGTTTATCTGTCTGTTTCATTCTATTTATACCTTTTGCAGGAACCTGTCATAATTCGCTTATACGCTTTTGTAACCATTTTTTTGCCCGGGTCAGTTGCGAACGTGATGTACTTTCGGTGATACCCAGCATTTCACCTATTTCTTTATGGTTGTAGCCTTCAACGACAAACAAATTAAATACGGTTCTGAATCCTGTCGGTAACTCAGCGACCAATTCCATCAATTCGTCGGCCGACATTTGCTCGACAGTCGAATAATCTATCTCTTGCATCGGTTCGCTGTCGTCTATATCGACGGTTTCCCGTAAAATATCGTTGCGACGGAGATATTCCAATGCCGTGTTGATGAATATTCTTCTTATCCACCCCTCGAAAGAGCCATTGCCCGTATAACTGTCGATTGCAGTAAAAACCTTTATGAATCCCTCTTGCATCAGGTCTTGTGCCGTATCGTAATCGCGACCGTAACGCAAACATACCGCCATCATTTTGCGGGCGTATTTGTCGTATAAGGCGCGTTGCGCTATGGGATTGTTTTTTCTGCAATTGTCGATCAGCTCTTTTTCTGTCATGAGAAATAGCAGGGCTCTTTTGACAAGCAGCTATTAGTCAGATGTTGAAAATCGACTAATAGCTGCATGATCGGATTGTTTTTTTGAGGTTTTTATAACCTCTTTTGATTTTTATGACCTTTTTAATGGATTAGGAGAGTTTGTGTATAACCAGTCCCGACCGCAGTTTGGGCTCAAACCATGTCGTTTTGGGTGGCATGATGTTTCCCGAGTCGGCAATATCCATGAGTTGTTTCATCGAGACGGGGTAGAGAGCGAGGGCAACTTTCATTTCACCGTTGTCGACGCGTCGCTTCAACTCTTCGAGTCCGCGTATTCCGCCGATGAAGTCGATGCGTTTGTCGCTGCGAAGGTCTTTGATACCCAGAATATCCCGAAGTATCAGATCCGAAGAAATCGTAACATCGAGCACGCCGATGGGATCGCTGTCATTGTAAGTCCCTTCTCGGGCCGTGAGCGAGTACCATTCTCCATCGAGATAAAGCGAGAAATTATGCAAGGCGCAGGGGTGATATATCTCTTTCCCTTTTTTCTCTACGATGAAGTTTTCTGTCAGCTTGGAAAGAAATTCTTCTTCGCTCAGGCCGTTCAGGTCTTTCACCACGCGATTGTAATCTATGATATGCAGTTGCGAGGCGGGAAAGCATACGGCAAGGAAATAGTTATATTCCTCGTCTCCTCTGTGATGGGGATTTTGGCGGGCTTTCTCTGCTCCGACCAGAGCGGCGGCGGCGGTACGGTGATGTCCGTCGGCAATATAGAGATAGGGAATGGCAGCAAACAATTCGGTGATGCGTTTTATGGTGTTATCATCGTTGATGAGCCAGAAATGATGACCGAATCCGTCGGGAGCCGTAAAATCGTATTCGGGTTTCCCTTTGACCGTTTCGGCAACGATGGCATCGAGTTCTGCATTGTCGGGATATGCGAAGAATACAGGTTCGATATTGGCATTATTGATGCGGACATGTTTCATACGGTCTTCTTCCTTATCGCGGCGGGTCAACTCATGTTTTTTGATGACGCCGTTGAGATAGTCTTCTACATTGGCACAAACGACGAGGCCATATTGCGTACGCCCGTTCATCGTTTGAGCATAGACATAATATTTTTCGGTGTCGTCTTGTACGAGCCAGCCTTTTTCTTGGAAAAGGTTGAATTGCTCTACCGCTTTGTCATAGACTTTGGGATCGTGCTCATCAGTTCCCGGTGCGAAATTGATTTCGGGTTTGATGATGTGGTAAAGCGATTTTTCATTTCCGGCAGCTTCTGCACGGGCTTCTTCCGAGTTGAGCACGTCATAGGGACGAGAAGCGACCTCTTCGACCAGTTCGCGAGGGGGTCTTATTCCTCTGAAAGGTTTTATTTTTGCCATAATAGTCGGTTTATAAAGAAAAGAGGGTGAGCTATTGCACAGCAAGCGATAGTACCACCCTCTTTATAAAAAAGTTCGTTTTTTATTTGTTTACTCTGAATTTGTCTATGCCGTCTTTGAGATAACCTACCGATTGTTTAGCGGCAGCGATACCGGCATTGATATTGGCTTCGGCTGTTTGTGCCCCCATTTTCTTTGGGGTGAAGAAAAAGCGACCTGCAAGTTTCTCTGCAAATACGGCGGCATTGGCTGGTGCGATATCGGAAATGTATTTGAAGTCGCTGCGTTCTTCCATCAGTTTTACCAATTCCTCTTCGTCGATAACTTCTTTGCGAGCTGTGTTGATGAGTACTGCGCCTTTGGGCATTTGTTTCAGCAAATTGTAGTTGATCGATTTTTTCGTTTCGTCTGTGGCGGGAATGTGCAGGGAAACGAATTGGCAGGTCTTGTACAACTCGTCGATATTTTCTATGGGTGTTACTCCGGCTTCGGCAATGACATTCGACGGACAATAGGGGTCGAATGCATAGACTTCCATACCGAACCCTTTGGCGATACGGGCTACGTTACGACCAACTTGTCCGAACGCATGAATACCCAACTTTTTGCCTTTGAGTTCGGTTCCTGAGGTCCCGTTGTAGAAATTGCGTACCATCATGACGGCCATACCAAAAACCAGTTCGGCTACTGCGTTCGAGTTTTGACCCGGCGTATTCATGACACATACGTTATGTGCGGTTGCAGCAGCGAGGTCGATGTTGTCGTAACCGGCACCGGCACGTACGACGATTTTCAAGTTTTTGGCGGCATCCAATACTTCTGCGTCGATGATGTCGCTGCGTACGATGAGACCCTCTACATCTTTTACAGCGTCGATCAGTTTGGCTTTTTCACCATATTTTTCAAGAAGCGCCAGTTCCATACCGGCGTTTTCTATCTCTTTTCTGATACCTTCTACGGCAACGGCTGCAAAAGGTTTATCTGTTGCTACTAATATTTTCATGATGTGATAAAATTAGTGTTTTCTTTCGAATTCCTGCATGGTGGCGATGAGGGCTTCGACGCTCGATTTGGGTAGGGCGTTGTAGAGAGATGCACGGAATCCTCCTACCGAACGGTGTCCTTTTATACCCACCATACCTTGACTGGCGGCAAATTGAGCAAATTCTTCTTCGAGTTCTTTGTATTCATCGTTCATGACAAAGCATACGTTCATGATCGAGCGGTCTTCGGGTACGACAGTACCTTTGAAAAGCTTGTTGCGGTCGATTTCTTCATAAAGAAGAGCGGCTTTTTCGATGTTCATTTTTTCGAGCACTTTTACACCACCCAGTTCTTTGTAATATTTGAGAGTTTGCAATGCTGCGAATACTGGCAGACAAGGAGGCGTGTTGAACATCGAACCTTTTTTGATGTGGGTGCGGTAGTCGAGCATTGTGGGGATAGCTCTTTCTACATGGCCGAGAGCGTCTTCGCGTACAATGGCAATTGTAACACCGGCGGGGGCAAGGTTCTTTTGTGCGCCTGCATAGATGATATCGTACTTGGAAACGTCTACGGGACGAGAGAAAATATCGGAAGACATATCGGCAACCAAAGGTACTTTCACATCGGGATCGTAACGCATTTCGGTTCCGAAGATGGTATTGTTGGTCGTGATATGGAAATAATCGGCGTCTTCGGGTACGGTGTAGTTTTTGGGAATATAAGTGAAATTGGCTTCTTTCGAAGAGGCAACGACATCGACTTCACCGAAGAGTTTGGCCTCTTTGATGGCATTTACTGCCCATGTTCCCGTTTCGAGATAAGCCGCTTTCTTTTTCAGCAAGTTGAAAGGCACCATACAGAATTGCAGGCTGGCTCCGCCGCCGAGGTATACGACATCGTAACCGGCCGGCACATCTAATAATTCTTTGACCAAAGCACGAGCTTCGTCCATGACAGCAGAAAATTCTTTACTGCGGTGTGAAATTTCCAGCAAAGAGAGTCCTGTTCCAGCAAAATCCAGTACAGCGTCGGCTGTATTTTTAATGGTGTATTGGCTCAGAATAGAGGGGCCTGCATAAAAATTGTGCTTCTTCATTTTTATTATTGTTTTTTAGTGTATTGATTCTGAAATAAACATCCTATACGGAGATTTTTTGAGGGAACAAATTTATGTTTTTTTTTATCCTTTGCCAAGAAAATGTCAAATAAAAAGGCCGTAATAGAAACATATTTTTCCGTTTACGGCTGTTTTGGCATATCGGCTTTACAAAATCTTCTTTTGTTTCTTGTCGGATTTGTTTTATTCTATTTGTATTTATCTCCCCACAAGTTTTTGAGATGTTCTTTGTGCCGTTCTTCCGCTGCGTTGGTTTGAGGATGCCATATCGACGTATTTTTCAATTCGTCGGGCAGATATTGTTGTTTTACGAAATTCCCTGTAAAATCATGGGCATATAGATATTCCTTTCCGTACCCCAATTCTTTCATCAAGGAGGTAGGGGCGTTGCGCAGATGCAAAGGAACCGGAAGGTTGCCGGTACGTTCTACACAAGATAATGCATCATTGATGGCCTTGTATGCCGAGTTGCTTTTGGGGCTGCAAGCCAAGTAGATGGCGGCTTCCGATAATACGATGCGACCTTCGGGCCAGCCGATGTTTTGGACGGCCTCGAATGCAGCATTGGCGATGAGCAGGGCGTTGGGATTGGCAAGGCCTATGTCTTCCGAAGCCGATATGACCAGCCTTCGTGCGATGAATTTCGGGTCTTCTCCGCCGGCGACCATACGGGCCAACCAATAAACAGCTCCGTCGGGGTCGCTGCCGCGTATCGATTTGATAAACGCCGAAATAATATCGTAGTGCATTTCTCCCTCTTTATCATAGGCCATGGGGTTTTGCTGCAAACGGTCGGTTACGACAGAGTCGTCTATGACAAGAGGTTCATCGGCAGGAGTGGCATTGGCTATCAGGTCGATGATGTTGAGCAACTTCCGCGCGTCGCCGCCGGCATAGCGGAAGAGAGCCGTTGTTTCCCGTATGTCGATATTTCGTTTTTGCAACTCTTTGTCGGTTTTCACCGCACGGTCGAGAAGATGTTGCAGATGAGGCGCATCAAGGGATTTAAGTATGTAAACCTGACAGCGGGAGAGCAACGGGCGTATGACTTCGAACGAAGGGTTTTCGGTCGTTGCTCCGATAAGAGTTACCGTACCATTTTCGACTGCTCCCAACAGAGAGTCTTGCTGGGACTTGTTGAAACGGTGTATTTCGTCGATAAACAGAATCGGTCGACTCTGTTGGAAAATACTCCCGCTTTTACATTTGTCGATGACTTCACGTACCTCTTTTACTCCCGAGTGTATGGCACTCAATGTATAAAACGGCGTTTTGAGTTGAACCGAGATGATACGGGCCAAAGTCGTTTTCCCGACACCGGGAGGCCCCCATAAGATAAATGAGGAAACCTCTCCGCTGTCGATCATTCGTCGCAAGACGGCACCTTTCCCTACAAGATGTTCCTGCCCGATGTATTCATCGAGTGTTTTAGGACGCAATCGTTCGGCTAAGGGTGCTAACATAGGATAATCTGGTTTTCAGATATTAGTCGTTTTCGGTATAGCGTTCTATCGTTTGCTCCCTATCGGGACCTACCGATACGATTTTGATGCGAACGCCCAATTCTTCTTCAAGGAAAGAGAGGTATGCGTTGAATTCTTCGGGAAATTCGTCTTCGCTTTGCATTTGGGTCATATCGCATTTCCAGCCGGGCAGTTCCACATAAACAGGTTCGATTTTATCATCGATTTCAAAAGGAAATTCATCAGTTTCTTTTCCGTCTATGCGGTAAGCCACGCAGGCTTTGATGGTCTCGAACGTATCGAGTACATCGCTTTTCATCATGATGAGGTCGGTAACACCATCGACCATGATTGCATATTTCAGAGCTACGAGGTCTATCCAGCCGCAGCGGCGTTCGCGTCCGGTTACAGCTCCGTACTCGTGTCCGATGTCTCTGATTTTCTTTCCTGTTTCATCAAACAGTTCGGTGGGGAAGGGACCGCTTCCAACCCGCGTACAGTATGCTTTGAAGATACCGTACACTTTCCCTATACGGCCGGGAGCTACGCCCAGTCCCGTACAAGCTCCGGCACAGATGGTATTTGAAGAAGTTACAAATGGGTATGATCCGAAATCTACATCGAGCAATGTGCCTTGAGCCCCTTCGGCCAATACCGATTTATCTTCTTTCAACAACCGGTTTATTTCGTGTTCGCTGTCGATGAGGCGGAATTGCTTCAAGTAATCGAGCGAAGCGAACCATTTGGCTTCGAGATCGGCCATATCGTATTTGTAGTCCAACGATTTGAGTATGGCTTCATGGCGGGCTTTGGCTTTGGCGTATTTGGCATCGAAGTCGTGTAATAAATCTCCTACGCGCAATCCGTTACGGCTTACTTTGTCGGTATAAGTAGGGCCTATGCCTTTACCTGTTGTCCCTATTTTCCCATCGCCTTTGGCTGCTTCGTAAGCAGCATCGAGGATACGATGAGTCGGCAGAATGAGATGTGCTTTTTTAGAAATATAAAGCTGGCGGGTAATGTCGTGCCCGCTGGCTGCCAATGCTTCGGCCTCTTGTTGGAATAGTACGGGATCGAGTACGACTCCGTTACCGATGATATTGATTTTGCCTCCTTGGAAAATTCCCGACGGAATCGAACGGAGTACGTATTTTTCACTGTTGAATTCCAGTGTATGGCCGGCATTTGGCCCGCCCTGGAAACGAGTGATGACGTCGTATTTCGGAGTGAGAACATCGACGACTTTGCCTTTGCCTTCGTCGCCCCATTGCAATCCTAATAATACATCTACTGATTTCATGATTGGAGTGTGTGGTTATTTTTATTGTTGTTTGTTTCTTTTTCGTTGTTTTTTTTGCGCAACTTTTTCCGTTCGGCCTGCGTACATGACGAGCAGATGCCGTAGACATAGAGTGCGTAGTAAGCAGTGGTGAACCGTGCGAATTTTTTTTGAGTCAGCACTTCGAGCAGTTTGGGATCTTTTACCTCCCTTATTTTTCCGCAACGGGTGCAAATGAGGTGATGGTGATTGACCATATTGTATGATTTCTCATACTGGGCAGGGTGGTTTCCGAATTGGTGTTTGCGCACGAGACCTGCATCGACCAGTAAGTCGATCGTATTATAGACGGTGGCCCGGCTTACCCGATATTCGCTTTCCGACATCATTTCATACAACAGGTCGACATCGAAATGTTCGCTCGTTGCATATATTTTGTCCAATATGGCGTATCGCTCGGGAGTCTTTCGCAGCTTCTTTGCTTCTAGATATTGAGACAATTTTTGTCGTACGATTTCTCGGGTTTTCTCCTCAATCATGGCTCTATTTTTATGCCAAACGAGGCAAAGATAAAAAATAAAACCGAAATATCGTATGCGAAAAGGAAGATACTTGCGATTGGGATACCATGTTTATCGATACTGCGGTTGCGTGAGATGATTTCCTATTCAGCCAGAGAGAAAACTCATCTTTTTTATCTGTCTTTCAGGTAGCGGCATTCTTCGATAATATCCTCGATAAGAGGTTGGTTTTCTTCGGAAGCATCGACAGAGGAGAAAAATGCGATGATTTCTTCGAGCTTTTGCGGACACTTTGCTGCTGCTTGTTTTATGGAGCGGAGTGCCGCCGAAAGGGTGTGCAATGGAGCTTTTTCATGGATATGCGAGAGGCATGATGATAGTATGTTTTGTAGTTCTGCTGTCGATAGAATATATCCGTTTGAAAGCAGCCGGTACCAAAGTTGGTATCCTATGTAACGTGTCATATCGGTTGACGATGCGATGCAGTCGGTTGCCAGTTGAGGGGCATCGTCGATATATGGAAAAAGGTTCATGCAACATACATCAGCAATTTCGGTATAAGGCGTTTCATCGATCCACCTTTTTGCCGTGGACATATCCATTTTTTGGGGCGGATAAAGCCATGTGGCCAGCATTTTCGATTCTCTGACGTGCTCTTTCCATAACCGTTCTGCCAGTATTTCATTTGGCGTGATAGAAGAGGCGATGCGCTTTATCAACGGGAGAGTAAGGCCGAAGTTTACACGATATGCCATGCCTTTTTCCCGCATGCTGGCGGCAACGACGCCGTTCATCGACTTGCGGAATAGACGTTTTATTTCTCTTATTTGTTCATCGGTTGCAGTAGCGGACATTGTTGTGTATTTAGAAAGGAACATCGTCGTCTTGTTGGCTCAGAAAATCGGTGTTGGGGCCGATTGTTCCCGCATTTCCGGGAGTCGGTACGGTATCCCTTTTTCTGTTGATTTTCGAGGGAATGACCGTGTCGTCTTTCAGATTTTGGAAGCGGGCGAGTTCTCCTCGGAAACGTAATCGCACGTCGCCTACGGCTCCGTTTCTGTGTTTGGCGATAATGATTTCGGCCAGACCGATAAGAGAGTTCCCTTTCGCGTCCTCATTTATTTTGTAGTACTCGGGACGGTGTATGAAGCAAACCATATCGGCGTCTTGCTCGATTGCACCCGATTCACGCAGGTCGGCCAGCTGCGGACGCTTTCCTTCTTCTCCGGTACGGGTTTCGACGCCACGGTTCAGCTGCGAAAGGGCGATAATGGGGATATTCAGCTCTTTTGCCAATCCTTTGAGCGATCGCGATATGGTACTGACTTCTTGCTCGCGGCTACCGAAATTCATGCCGCTGGCATTCATCAGTTGCAAGTAGTCGATGATGATCATTTTTATACCGTGTTCCCTTACCAGACGACGAGCTTTGGTCCGCAGTTCGAACACCGAAAGGCTGGGCGTGTCATCGATAAAAATCGGTGCATCGTATAAGTCGTTGATTTTTGCGTTCAACTGTTCCCATTCGTGCGGGGCGAGTTGTCCGCTTTTTATCTTTTCACCCGGTATTTCGCAGGTGTTTATGATGAGGCGGTTTACAAGCTGCACGTTCGACATTTCGAGAGAGAAGATGGCAACGGGTGTATTGTAGTTGATAGCCATGTTTTTGGCCATAGAGAGAACGAAAGCCGTTTTTCCCATGGCCGGACGGGCGGCAATGATGATGAGGTCGGAATTTTGCCAGCCCGACGTCATTTTATCGAGGTCGGTAAATCCCGATTGCAAACCGCTCAAACCGTCTTTTCGGTTCGAGGCTATTTCGAGAATATGCAGGGCTTCGTTGATGACGGGATTTATCTGGGTAACATCTTTCTTTACATTTCGTTGGGAAATTTCAAAAAGTTGCCCTTCCGCCTCCTGCATCAGATCGTCTACGTCGTACGTTTCTTCGTAAGCTTTGGCTTGTATTTCACCGGTGAACCGTATTAGTTCCCGCGCCAGATATTTCTGGGCGATGATGCGGGCATGAAATTCGATATTGGCGGCCGAAGAAACCCGGCCGGTCAGTTCGGTAATCACGTACTCACCGCCTACCTCTTCCAGTTTCCCGTTGCGGCGCAACTGCTCGCATACGGTAAGCATGTCGATAGGCTCTTGTTTCATGGCCAGATCAACGATTGCCGTGTAGATGAGTTGGTGTTTATACTCGTAGAAGCATTCGGGTTTCAATATGTCGCTGATGATAGAATAAGCATCTTTCTCGAGCATCAGTGCGCCGAGTACCGCCTCTTCGAGATCGCGGGCTTGGGGTTGAAGTTTACCCAGGTCGACCATCGGAGAGATAGGCGTATTTTTCTTGCGGGTAGAGGTTTTTCTGCCGGATATGATTTCCATTTTGGGAGATACGGTGTATGTTTGTATTTCGGGCTACAAACATACAAAATAGAATCGGTATTTCGTTCATAAAAGGCAGGAGAGTTACCGATTCTTTTTCCGGATACTGTTCAGCCGTTACAATCGATAGCGCTACAATCTTTTTGTATAGGACAACTTTAAAAAACGATTCTGTAACTTCATTTATTCGGTGAAATATAGACTCTATATAGGAGAATTTTTCTACTTTTGTTTTCCGTATTTCGAAAATCGTTTTTATGCTTCTTTTTCCCAATGCCAAGATAAATCTCGGGTTGAATATTTTATCTCGCCGGCCCGATAAATATCACGATATTTCTACCGTATTTTATCCGGTTGGGTGGAGCGATGCTCTCGAAGTGATTTCTGCCGAAGATGATCGGAAAGAATGTCGGCTGCATCTTTCCGGACTACCTATCGACGGCGATGTGCAAGATAATTTGGTCGTTAAGGCCTACCGTATGTTGGCGCAAGATTATACATTGCCTTCGGTCGAAGTCTATCTGCATAAAGCAATACCGTTCGGTGCGGGATTGGGTGGCGGTTCGGCCGATGCCTCCTGTATGTTGCGTCTTTTGAGAGATATGTTTTCTTTGCCGTTGTCCGATGACGGTTTGGCCGTTTATGCAGCTCGTTTGGGTGCCGATTGCCCGTTTTTCATATACAATCGTCCGATGTTGGCCGAAGGTATCGGCGAGCGATTATCCCCGATCGATATATCGTTACGGGGATATTTCTTGGTTTTGGTAAAACCCGAAATTTCCGTTTCCACAGCCGATGCCTATTCGCTTGTAACACCTGCCGTCCCCTCTTTGTCTTTGCCCGATGTCTTGTCGCGACCTGTTGTCGAGTGGAAAGAGTTGTTGGTAAACGATTTCGAGAAGAGTGTTTTCAAGCATTATCCTGTTCTGTCCCATTTGAAACAGCAGCTTTACGATAAGGGTGCGGTATACGTCTCGATGTCGGGTTCCGGTTCGACCATGTACGGGCTTTTCGAAATATTGCCCAAAGAGCTTTACTTTCCTGATAGCCGTATATGGACGGGGACTTGTGCGTATTGACAATTGACGTTGGAACTATTTTTCGATGAGGCTGACAAAAAGACCTTTTGTCGGTATGGCAGTGTTTTTGTTATATATAAGGGGTGTCGCAGGAAGTTTCTTGTAGGCTTATAGAAGGCGATGAAATGTTAATTGATTGATAATGAAAAATAAAAAAGATATAGAGATGAAAGAACAAACAGCTGAAACGCCCGAAAAGGAAGTCGGGAAAAATTCGGAGATGACAGAAGAACATACAGAAATGCCAGCCGAGGACTCTGTCCCTGTCGAAGAAACTGACACTTTGGCAGCGGAAAATGAACAGTTGAAAGCACAAGTCGAGCAACTTAAAAAAGATTACTTGTTGGCTCGTGCCGATCTTGAAAATTTCAGGAAAAGGACTTTGAAAGAAAAAGCTGACTTGATAAGAAATGGCGGAGAGTCTTGTCTCAAAGATATTCTCCCTGTCATAGACGATTTCGAACGTGGGTTGCAGGCTGTCGGCGAAAGTGCCGACGTCGAGGCTGTAAAACAAGGAATAGAACTTATCTATAACAAATTCAAGACTTTTCTCGACCAGCACGGGGTAAAAGAAATACCGACCCAAGATGCCGATTTCGATACCGAGTATCATGAGGCGGTAACGACTTTTCCTGCACCGACACCCGAACAGAAAGGGAAAGTGATCGATTGTGTACAGAAAGGATATACGATGAATGACAAAGTAATACGTTTTGCCAAAGTCGTTGTCGGAGAATAAGCGGTGATTAAATTGTAAAAAAACAAGAAAACTCCCATGAGTAGCAAACGCGATTATTATGAAGTGCTGGAGGTCAGCAAGAGTGCGACGGCCGAGGAAATAAAAAAAGCATATAGAAAAAAAGCCATACAATATCACCCCGATAAAAATCCCGGCGATAAAGAAGCGGAAGAGAAGTTCAAGGAGGCTGCGGAGGCTTATGAGGTATTGAGCGATACCGAAAAAAGATCCCGTTATGACCAGTTCGGCCATGCCGGTGTAAACGGAGGCGGAGCTTCGGGATTCGGCGGAGCGGGAGGTATGTCGATGGAAGATATATTCTCTCATTTCGGTGATATTTTCGGTGGCGGTTTTGGCGGATTTAGTGGCTTTGGCGGATTCGGAGGCGGTTCGCGCGGAGGAAAACGTGTGAATCGAGGTTCGGATTTGCGCGTGCGTGTGAAGTTGAATTTGCAGGAAATTGCCGCAGGAGTCGAAAAAAAGATAAAGGTAAAGAAGTACGTACCTTGCTCCGAATGTAAAGGAACAGGAGCCGAGAACGGATCGGCTTACGAAACCTGCTCGCAGTGTAAGGGAAGCGGTGTTATTACGCAGATGCGCCAGACGATTTTGGGTGCTATGCAGTCGACGACGACATGTCCCAAATGCGGAGGCGAGGGACGTATCATTACCCATAAATGTCCGAAGTGCAACGGAGAGGGTATTATGAAGGAAGATGAGGTCATAACGATCAATATTCCGGCCGGGGTATCCGAAGGCATGCAGTTGTCGATGAGTGGTGCGGGAAATGCCGCCCGTCATGGTGGAATTAATGGAGATTTGTTGATTCTTGTACAGGAAGAGCCGCATCCCGAATTGTTGCGAGATGAAAATGATTTGATATACAATGCACTTATAGATTTTCCGACTGCGGCTTTGGGCGGTACGCTCGAAGTCCCTACCATAGACGGTAAAGCGAAAGTAAAAATCGAGCCAGGGACGCAACCGGGGAAAGTTTTGCGGTTGCGAGGTAAAGGTTTGCCGTCGGTCAATCGTTATGGTGTGGGAGATTTGTTGGTTAATCTTTCGGTATATGTTCCTGAAAGTCTCACGGCCGAGGAACGTAAGAAGATTGAAGAATTGCGAACGCCCGGCTTCACACCCAGCAAGTCTGTAAAAGACCGTATATTCAGTAAATTGCGCCACATGTTTGAATAGTGTGGCGGGTTGCATAGGGAAATGGCTTCTCAACTGAGAAGCCATTTCTGCATATATATTGCAAAGAAACGATTATAGAAGTAGGTTACATATCCCCATGTAGATGAGCATGCCTATGATGTCGTTGGAGATCGTGATGAACGGCCCGGTTGCAATGGCTGGGTCGAGTTTCATTTTTTCAAGAGCTATCGGTACGCAGGTCCCGAAAATCGATGCGAAAATAACGACCGAAAATAGGGAAAGGGAGACGCATATCGTCAATGCTTCACCGCCGAGGAGGAAAAAATAGCAGGCGGCAAATATCAGTACCGATATGGTGCAAGCGTTGATGATGGCAACACCCAGCTCTTTTAAAATCTGTTTGCCGGCATGGTTGAGCGACAACGATTTGTTGGCAAGGCCCTGTACGATGATAGCCGATGATTGTATGCCGACGTTTCCTCCCGTACCGCCGATAAGCGGAATAAACAAGGCCATAGCCGGATTGATGGAGAAATTTCCCTCAAAATTACCCAGGATGACCGAGTTGGCCAAACCGCCTATCATACCGATAAGCAACCACGGCAATCGGGCCGATGTTTGTGTAAGGACGGTATCGGTCGTTTCCACATCTTGGGAGATACCCGATGCCAACTGGTAATCGCGTTCGGCCTGTTCACGTACTTCGTCCATAACGTCGTCGACGGTGATGCGGCCTACCAGTCGTCCTATGCTGTCAACGACGGGCAAAGCGACCAAGTCATATTTTTCGATCGTCTGGGCCACTGTCTCGATCGTATCGTCGGTACGTACCGAGACGGGGTCTTTCTTCATGACATGCTTTATCTTCGAAGCCGAGGGGTGGGTAATCATTTTTTTCAGAGGGAATACCCCGCGCAGTTTGTTGTCATCGTCTACCACATACACATAGTATATCTCGTCCATGTCTTCGGCTTGGCGCCGCATTTCCTTCATACACTCGGGCATGCTCCAGTTTTCGTTTACGATAACCATTTCGGTTCCCATGAGACCGCCGGCCGTGTTTTCGTCGTATTTCAGGAGGTCGACTATGTCGCCGGCCTGTTCGGCATCGTTGATATGGGAGAGTACCTCCTCCTGCGCTTCTTCATCGAGGTCTCGTATCAGGTCTACGGCATCGTCGGTATCGAGGTGGTCGATATACTCTTTGGCGATGGTTTCGCTCGGCATCTCTTTAAGGAGTTTTTTACGGTCGTCCTCATCGAGTTCCATCAATACATCGGCGGCCGTTTCCTTGTCGAGTAATTTATAAAGGAATTCGGCCTCTTCGAGATCGAGATTTTGGTACAGTTCGGCAATATCGGCAGGATGCAGATCTTTGAGTATTTCCTGAGCCTGTTCGGAATTGTTTTCTGCAATGATATTCCGTATGTTTTCGATATATTCTTCGGTAAATTTATCCATGTCGGTAGGTTATTGTACGGGAAGAACGACTTCGATTTCTTTTGTTAGTGAAATAAATTGGTCTACCGATAATTGTTCGGGGCGTTTGTCAAAGATAGGGCTTTCGTATAGCGGACATTCTTTACCGAGTATCGGTTTCAGGGAATTACGCAATGTTTTCCGCCGCTGGTTGAAGCTTGTTTTTACAATCTGCTTGAAGAGTTGTTCGCTACACCCCAAATCGGTAACCTTGTTTCTTGTCATGCGTATGACCGCCGATTTTACTTTGGGCGGAGGTTCGAAAACATGTTCTGGTACGGTAAACAGGTATTCTATATCGTACCATGCCTGCATCAGTACGCTCAATATACCGTAATTTTTATTGCCCGGTCCCGAAGCCATGCGCTCGGCGACCTCTTTTTGTATCATGCCGCTGCAACAGGGTATGAGGTCTTTGTAATCGAGTACTTTGAAAAATATTTGGCTCGATATGTTGTAAGGATAATTGCCGATGACGCAGAAACGCCCGGGAAAAGTTTTATCGAGACGCAATTTTAGGAAATCTTCTTCGAGAATGCGGTTGTCGAGTTCGGGAAAGTGTGCTTGGAGATAAGCGACCGATTCCCGGTCTATTTCTACCACTGTAAGATCATGGCCTGCTGAGAGAAGAAATCGTGTGAGAACACCGGTGCCCGGACCTATTTCGAGTATGGGTACGCCTGCATACCCGATCATCGTCTCGGCTATGCGTCGGGCTATATCCATATCTTTCAAGAAATGTTGTCCCAGAAATTTTTTAGGTTTTACGGGCGAGCGCATTTATGGCTTTATTTTAGATCTGTAAATTATAAAGGTAAGACCGAGGGCCTATTTTCGTAAAAAAACTTACCTTTGTACCATACAAAGGTACAATAATATTTTTTTTAATCGGATAAGTTCAGGAAAAGTTGAAAAAAATAGTGCGTAATATATTGAAGTTTCTGATCCCGTTGTGTTGCGGAATCGCCATATTTTGGGCACTTTACAGTCGTCTCGATATGGAACAGATTACCCGTATTTTGCAATCCGAAATCAAGTACGGGTGGATAATTCTTTCGATGATTGTCGGTGTTGTGAGTCACATTGTGCGGGCCATGCGCTGGCAGTTGCAGTTAAGGGCGTTGGGCAATCCTGTTTCATTTCGCACATTGACCAATGCTATTTTCGGAACTTATGCCATGAATTTGTTATTTCCCCGTTTGGGTGAGGTTTGGCGTTGCGGTTACGTGGCTCGTCGCGAGGATATGTCGTTTACGTTGTTGCTCGGTTCGGTCGTTTCCGACCGACTGATGGATACCGTGTCGGTTATATGTCTTATCATAGCGGTGTTTTTCTTGCAGATGCATGTGTTGCTCGATTTCCTGAAACAATATCCCATGATCGAAGAGACAATATTTTCCATCGTTTCGTCTCCCTATCCCTATGTTTTCATTCTGCTTTTTGTCGGGGCGATGATATGGCTTTTTAAGCAGAAAAAAGAGTATCGCTGGATAGAGAAAGTCAAGGGAATGCTGCGTAATCTCTGGTACGGATTCCGTACGGTGCTGACCATGAAACAGAAGACCCGCTTTATTATCTATACCGTATTGCTTTGGACCTGTTACTATTTGCAACTCTATTTCTGTATTTTTGCTTTTTCCGATACGGCTCATTTGGGAGCATTGGCGGCTTTGTCGTTGTTTGTTATGGGGAGTATAGGAATGGGTATTCCGGTGCAGGGCGGTTTCGGCCCGTGGCATTTGGCGGTCATGGCGACGCTGGCTATTTACGGGATAACCGATAAGAATGTGGCCGGATCATTTGCTCTTGTTGCACATGGCTCGCAGATGGTCGTTATCGTCTTGCTGGGTATATATACGTTCTTTTCTATACTTTTTGAGAAAAAAAAGACGCAGGTCGATAAATAATATTTATATTTATACGTCTTGAAAACTAATATTATGGAAAATAAAATTTCACTATTGCAACCGGTCGAAGTATGGAGACACTTCGAAAAATTGTGTGCCATACCTCGTCCCTCGGGTCATTTAGAGAAAGTAACCCGATATGTCGTTGAGTTCGGTCGCTCTTTGGGCCTTGAAACGATTGTCGATACAGCAGGAAATGTTTTGATACGGAAACCTGCGACACCCGGTATGGAGAATCTCCGCCCGGTCGTTTTGCAGGCACATCTCGATATGGTACCGCAAAAAAACGGTACGGTAAAACATGATTTCGAGGTAGATCCCATACGTCCGTATATCGATGGCGAGTGGGTCAAGGCACAAGGAACGACATTGGGTGCCGATAATGGAATAGGGCTGTCTTCGATATTGGCGGTTCTGGAATCGGAAACATTGCGTCATGGCCCTGTCGAGGCTCTTTTTACCAATGACGAAGAAACCGGTATGACGGGAGCGAACGGATTGAAAGCCGGCTTCTTAAAAGGAGAAATTCTCTTGAATACCGATTCGGAACAAGAGTATGAGATATATGTGGGGTGTGCCGGAGGTATCAATATACAGGCATCTTTCCGTTATCGCGATGAGCCGGTCAACTCCGATAACGATGAGGCTTATTCCATCACGGTGTCGGGATTGAAAGGCGGGCATTCGGGCATCGATATCCATTTGGGGCGGGCCAATGCCAACAAACTTCTTTTCCGTTTTCTCAAAGAGGTGGTAAGCGATTACGAGGTGCGGTTGTCGTCGGTATCGGGCGGAAATATGCGCAATGCCATACCGCGCGAAGCGACGGCGATAGTAACATTGCCGTCCGATGATGTCCCAGATTTCATGGAAGCAGTCGATGAATATGCCCGTGTACTGGCCGATGAGTATGCTTTGATAGAAGATGGTCTGTCGTTTAAAGTAGAGAAAGCGGCCATGCCTTCGACTTGGATACCAGAGCCAGTCCAAGATGACCTTATCAACGCCGTTGTTGCTTGTCATGACGGTGTGTTGCGTCGTGTTCCCGGAGCGCCTGATATGATAGAGACGTCGTCCAATTTAGCCATAGTGCAATCCGGTGATGGGGCTATCGATGTTACGTTCTTGGCTCGTAGTTCGAGTGAAAGCATGAAAGCATATCTGGTTTCGATGATCGAGAGTACTTTCCTTTTGGCCGGGGCTCGGGTCGAAACATCGGGGGGATATCCCGGTTGGCAAAGCGACTTGAATTCTCCGTTCCTGAACGTGGCGAAAAAAGTTCATCACGATACGCTCGGTATCGACCCGCAGATAATGATTATCCATGCCGGATTGGAATGCGGTATCATAGGGGAAAAATATCCCGAGATGGAGATGATTTCGTTCGGGCCTACTTTGCGCCACCCGCATTCTCCCGATGAGAAAGTGGAGATTGCCTCTGTGGGTCGTTATTGGAAGTTCCTCACGGCATTGCTCGAGGATATTCCCGAGAAGTAATTTATATTTAACAAAAAAGGCCGCTTTATGCGGCCTTTTTTGTTGTGAACAAGACGGGTTATTCGATAACGCCGCTGGCGAGGCAGAGCCGATGGTCGGCGCTGTATATCACACCGAATTGTCCCGGTGCGATACCTTGTATGCGGCTGTCCGATACGATACGAACTTTCTCTTCTCCGGTACGTTGTAATGTGCCTCCGGTAAATTCGGGGGTATGCCGGTTTTTGAACGTGATGCGGGTCGGTTCGGATAGGTCGCCCAAAGGATTGCCCGTGATGAAACGGAATCCCGTAAGATTGAGTTCTGTGCCGTATTGCGTGTCGGGATCGAATCCGTTCGACACATAAAGAGTATTGCTTTCGATGTCTTTGCGGATAACGAACCAGGGGCCGCCGCTCAGTCCCAAACCTTTTCTCTGCCCGATGGTATGGAACCAATAACCTTTATGTTTACCCAGTTTTTTACCCGTTTCGAGTTCTATGATATCACCCTCTTTTTCTCCCAAATAATTCCGGATAAACTCGTTGTAATTGATATTTCCCAGGAAGCAGATACCCTGACTGTCTTTTCGTTTGGCACTGGGCAACCCTGCATTCTCGGCAATGGCGCGTACTTCGCTTTTCATGAGGCCTCCGAGGGGAAACATCAGTTTCGAAACTTGCAGAGTATTGAGTTGGGAGAGAAAATCGGTTTGGTCTTTTACCGGATCTATTGCTGTCCCCAGATAGGTGATACCGTTTTGTTCGACGATGCTGGCATAATGTCCTGTTGCAATTTTATCGAAATCTTTCCCCCAATATTGTTCGAAAAAACCGAACTTGATGTATTTGTTGCACATTACATCGGGATTGGGGGTAAAGCCGCGTTTGATCGAGTCGAGGGTATATCCCATGACATACTTCCAGTATTCGTCGTGAAGCGATACGACTTCGAGTCGGCAACCGTATTTGCGGGCCGTGTAACTGACAATTTCTATATCTTCTTCGGAATGGCAGTGAAGGCTTTTATCCTTGTCTTCCATACCGATACGTATGTAGAAGAGGGTAGGGTCGTATCCGGCTTCTTTTAGGAGATGAACGACAACCGAACTATCGACTCCTCCCGATACCAGTGCTGCGATTTTCATTGATTATGGAATTTTTAATGAGACAAAGATAGTGCAAACCCGAAACAGAATGAAATGAAGTCAATCATTTTTTCTATAAAGATATGGTTGTGAGATAAGTTGTCATAGCGGACTGGTCGTATCGGTTTTTTCTTTTTTCTATTTCTTTCCGATGTATAAAAGATAAGCGGAAAGTCCAGAAAAACTTTCCGCTTATCTTGTGACCCCGACAGGATTCAAACCTGTAACCTTCTGATCCGTAGTCAGATGCTCTATTCAGTTAAGCTACGGGGCCATTCCCATAAAATATTTCCTCTCGGCGAGGTGTTGAAAAAGAGTGACCCCGACAGGATTCAAACCTGTAACCTTCTGATCCGTAGTCAGATGCTCTATTCAGTTAAGCTACGGGGCCATTTTTCGGACGCAAAGATAGGTATAATTTTATTCTCTGCAATAGAAAAGCGATACTTTTTTATGATTAATTTGTCGGAAAATCTTTTAAGCCTTATGTGTCAGTAAGTTGTGAGGTATAATTATGGGTATAAAAATCTGGGATTGTAGAGTAGGAAGCCTAATGCGAAGCCGAAATTCCAGTTTTTGCTCGGATAGGTATAGTAGTTCCCGAATGCGCTGAGGGTGGCAAACGGAAATTTATAGACAAGCGACAACTCTCCCAAAAATTCGATATGGGTAAAATATCCGTCGGCATAGATGGCATTGTAGTGGTCTCCCCTCAATATTTTGCGGAATGGCGAAAATGCATAAAATTCTCCGCGTAATTGCAAGTTCTTGATGATTTTATATATGGGCATGATACCTCCGGCAACATATTGGTTGGCATGGAATCCTTCATTGAAAACCATTTGGCTGTGTGGGGTAGGTGTAAATCCCGGTGCTTGAACGATAGTTCCCGTGTAACTTTGCAGACGTTTCTTGGTAGAAGCGAAAACTTCTCCTTTTATTCCGATGGTGATTTGTGGTAACATCGGGAAGTAGTGTTCGGCTTTGGCCGACAATTGTAGCCATGTGCGGAATTTGCTTTGTTTGGGAGCCCACGCCGGACTGTAAGTCTCATTCCCGTAAACGACCGACCCGATTATTCGGTATCGGCTGCCTTCGGTGGCGTACACAGGTGCATTGAGAGTGTTGTAATCGAAATCTATCGAACTTATTCCTATCCAATAAGAACTTCTGTCAGCTTTTTGTGTATAGTCATAGGTATTTGTGGGATAATAGGTATCCCAAAGATAGCCGTATCCGCTCGATACTTCTACACGGGCGGGAATACCGACGGGAGTCCCGAAATGTATTTTCAGATAGCTTTCGTTAGTTGCTATGAAAGTCGGTAGTTCTTCGATTTTGAAAAGTTCTTCGCTTTCGTAGTATTTTTTGCGAGATACGACCCCGTTGATTTTTAAATATGTCGGCATGTGAGTCGGCAGTTCAAATCGAGCTCCGAATCGTCCTGAGTAATAAGAGCGTCCCACATATCCGTTCAGTATGAGACTCGAAGACAAGGCCCTGAGGGTTTGATATTTGATGTCGAGATAGATGAGATTGGTATTGCCCGATGATATATATCCGCCAAATCCGATCGAATGTTTCGGTCGCATTTTTCCTTGTAGCGATAAAGTGTATTTTTGGGTCGAGTCGTTGTATAAGGCGTGAGGAATCAGGTCGTCCAGCCGTGCATCGGATAGGAGTTTGTAGTACGATTTTTTTACATCTTCGATATTCAAGGTGTCGCCGTCGCGCAAATCGAATTGGCGGGATATATAATTTTTTATTCGGTTCGATTGCGTTCCGGTAACTTCTATATCGTTGAAAATAAGGGGCGGTATTTTCTTTTTAAAGCTTTCCCGTTTATTCTCCCTTTCTTGCTTGCTCTCTTCCCGTTGTACGCGTGCTTTTATTTGGGGTATGAATTTCAAAGTATTTTCATATCCTTTCTTCATGATTTCATCGGCTTTGGGGAAATCGAGCAATTCGTAATTGTGTAAGTCGGTGTGTATTGATATACCTATTTCTTCGGGTATGGTATAGTCGGTTTCTTGCATAACCATATTTTCGATTTGACCGATGACGTCTTTTTTCTGGCGATCTCTCTTTTCGTTCGTTACGTTACTGCCGATGATAAAATCAGGGTCGAAGTCGCGTATCATGACATCGACGGGAAAATTATTATAGATTCCTCCGTCGAACATGGGTACACTGTCGATCTCTATCGGTTTGAAGACGAGTGGAAATGTCATGGAAGCCCGGACGGCATCACCCAAATCTCCCGAAGAAAAAACAACCGCTTTTTTTTCATAAACGTCCGATGCTACAGCGCGAAAAGGAACGAATAGATTGTCGAAGTCTTCATGGCAAGCGGCTGTATAAGGAGAAAAGAGTTCTAAAAATCCCAAGTTCATGGGGAGGGGGTTGATGAAACTTTCTGGCAGTACGTTGGACAGGCTTTTTGTCCCGCTCAGTTTGAATGATATAAAAGCCGGACTGGGATCGTGTTTACGGAAATAATAAATATACGATGGGTCTATTTCACCGGTCGACCAACTTGCAAATTCTTTCGATTTTATCAACCTGAGCATTTCATCGGGAGTATATCCCATTGCATAAAATGCCGCTACGATAGCTCCCATGGAAGTTCCGGCAACATAATCGATAGGTATATTGTTTTCTTCCAATGCTTTTATCAATCCGATATGGGCAATGCCTTTTGCCCCTCCGCCACTCAGAACGAGACCTACCCGTTGCCCGTAAACGATATACGGGAAAATACAGAAACACATCAGCAAAAATAGGCGCTTGGAAAGGGACATGGCAACTCTTTATATATGAATTTCAAAGATATTGTTTCTTTACGGCTTTCGCAATATTTGAAGTCGGAATAATTTGTTGAATAGTCGCATTATATCTAAAAATCAGGAAAATGGGAAAATCCGAAAAATGTCATCTCCAAATTTGTGGAATAAAAACATTTGTCGTACCTTTGCACCGCTAATGCAAAATAACCAAACTAAACAAAATTTCAAATGGCAACAAAAATCAGATTACAAAGACACGGTCGTAAAGATTATCCGTTTTATCAAATTGTAATCGCCGATAGCAGGGCACCACGTGATGGTAAGTTTATTGAAAGGGTAGGTTCTTATAATCCGAACACTAATCCTGCTACAATAAATTTGGATTTCGAAAGGGCTTTGTATTGGCTGCAAACCGGTGCTCAACCCACCGATACCGTTCGCAATATACTTTCGGCACAAGGTGTGCTCTTGAAAAAACACTTGCTGGGCGGTGTAAAGAAAGGTGCTTTCTCTCTCGAAGAAGCAGAGAAACGTTTCCAAGCATGGTTGACCAATAAACAATCTGCAACCGAGGCTATAAAAGAAAAAGTAAAAGACGCAAAGGTGGCCGAAGCCAAAAAACGTCTTGAAGCCGAGAAAGAGGTAAACAAAAATATTGCCGAGGCCGTTGCTAAGAAAAAAGCAGAAAAAGCCGCTGCCGAAGCCGAAGCTGCCGCTCAAGCCGCTGCCGAGGCTGCTCCCGTAGAAGAGGCTCCTGCTGCTGAGGCTCCCGCCGCAGAACAAAATGCAGAATAATTTTTACGGCATATCAGATAAAGAGGCGTTCCTACAAGAACGCCTCTTTTGTTTGATTATATTTATATCTTTTCTATACCGATGAAGTCTATGAGAATATTATTGATAAATGCCAGTCCGCGTAGGCAAGGAAACTTATCCAAGATGCTCGATGCCATGCGTGTCGAGGTCGAGTCGGCAGGTGTTGAGGCGATAGAGGTGAGAACCGCCGATTTGCGTGTAAAACCTTGCACCGGTTGCATGGTTTGTCGCCGGTCGTTGCAATGCGTATTACCCGATGATGATGCGCAGCGGGTATTGGAACTCATGAAATGGTGCGATGCAGTGGTTGTCGGAGCACCTTGCTATTGGGGAAATATCCCGGGAGAATTAAAGGTTTTGTTCGATCGTATGGTCTATGGCATGATGGGAGAAAGCCCCCGAGGTATTCCTGTGCCTCTCCATAAAGGGAAAAAGGCGATTTTGGTTTCTACATGTACGACACCTTTTCCTTTTAACATAGTCTTTCGTCAAACTCGCGGTGTCGTGAATGCTTTGCGCGAGATTCTTAAATGGAGCGGTTTTCGGGTTGTGAAAAGCATCGAGCGGGGAGGAACGAAACAGAGGCCTGTACAAGAGAAAGATTTGGAACGTTGCCGCAAAGCCGTGAGGAAATTATTGAAATGATAAATCGGTTCTTCTTATATGGCGTCGGTATCATCGCTTTTGGGATGTCGGGAATAGCTCCTGTGTGGGGCCGTTTCTCCGGCTACTCGGGAAGGATGTTGGTTGATAAAATCTTTCCAGCTCTTATAGGCCTTTTCACAAGAAGGACGGTTGGTCTGGTAGAAGTGGCACAAGGCAGCGGCCAGTCCGTCGGTTGCATCGAGTTGGGGTAACATGTTTTCTTCCGGGATATGCAAGATGCGCCGTAACATATCGGCGACTTGTTCTTTGGCGGCATTACCGTTACCGGTAATCGCCATTTTTATTTTCAACGGAGCATATTCGGTAATGGGAATGTCTCGGTATAAGGCAGCAGCCATAGCTATACCTTGTGCCCGGCCAAGTTTGAGCATCGATTGGACATTTTTTCCGAAAAAGGGTGCTTCTATCGCCATTTCGTCCGGGTGATACTGTTCTATGAGGCCCAGTACCCGTTCGAAAATACGTTTCAATTTCAGATAGTGGTCTCCCATTTTACCCAGCTGTAAAACCCCCATGGTCATCAGTTGGGGATTGTTTCCGACAATGCGCAGCACACCGTAGCCCATGATGGTAGTTCCCGGGTCGATGCCGAGAATGATTCGCTCTTGTGTGGTCGGTATGGTAACAGGCATACTAATCGATGATTTCGAGTAAGGTGTTGAAACCCAACACGCGGTCTCCGAATTTTTCTCGAATGGCGTTGTCGAGGTCTGCTCCTGTTTCGTCATACCATGTTTCGAGACGGTTGGGATCGGCTACATGGAATTGGAGGGAAAAATTATCTCCGCCGGTATCTTCTTCGGCAATGACGCGACATAATTGCGGTTCGCTCAGTTCATCTCGGTGCATGGCAGTGGGAATATACACTTCGCGCAACCAAGCGATGAATATCTCTTTTATATCGCTCTCGATATGGTAAGTCGTGTTGAATATATACATAAAGAAAAAAGATTCGGTGTAAAAACTACATACAAAGATAAAAAAAGTTTTGTAAGTAGTTGCCGGAATAGAAAAAACTTCCTATCTTTGCCTCGCAAAAAAGAAAAACGGGGTATTAGCTCATCTGGCTAGAGCGCAACACTGGCAGTGTTGAGGTGAGCGGTTCGAGTCCGCTATACTCCACTTTCATGGTGGAAGCCGTACATTCTATGTACGGCTTTTTTATTTTTGTCAGGCTCTTGTTGTAATTGTATCCGGCATTTTTCTTTCTTCCACATAAGTTCTCCTAATATTTTCCCGTCTCGAAATCTGCTGTGAATTTTGTATATTTTTTTACCATCTGTTTCATAAATCTTTAAATATATTATATCTTTGCCTTGCTGATTTTTAATAAGATTGGCGAAAAATAAAATTTATTATTGCAGATAATACAAAAATACACGACATGAGAAAGTGTGTACCCTTTATGTTATTCTTTTTAATCGAGGTAGTAGGAAATATCGACGCTCAAATTGTCAGAAAAGGCGAATGGGAAAAGTTCGACTTATCGCAGTACACCGATAAAAGAGTGTATGTCCAAAAGTACGAGGACGCGGCTTTGAACATAAAAGGCTTTTATAAGTCGGGTGCAGATGGTTTGACAGTCGGTCGAAGTGTGAAAATAGATTCAATTCCGAAAACAAAAGATGAATTGTTTGGGAATCTGTACTCTCTTTTATCCGATGATGATTTATGTCATATAGAGGAAATTGATAAAAAAGTGGGATCGATACGGGGAACGGTTTTTGTCGAAAATGTGTCTTCGATATATAGAGGTACAAATGCTGCTCCAACATCTGTTTGTGTGATGTTAGGTTTTGGTATAGACGTGGAGGAGGGTAAAATACACATAGAAATGAGTATCGATCAATATCTGTCGAAAGACTTGTTCGGGCGTGAAGAAGGGTGTTATTCGCAAACGGTATATCCATTCAATAAGAGATTGAAAAAAGTTATATCACAAGCTTTTGTAAACAGCCATATTTGTACGGAGATATTCGTAAAAAAAGTCGCAGAGGCGGCAAAAACAGAAATTAAGAAAAAGAATGAGCCTTCACAAATATTCGACAAACAATCGATCGCGGAGATTGTAAAAGCTCGGACCTATGCGGAGTTATATGATTATGTACAACAAAAAAGAATATCCGCCCCTCTGTTTGCCAGCCGGTATGGGGATAGATTTTTGAAAGATTGTCAATCAATCGAGAAATCTATGCGTTATGCTTCGGAGGAATCGAAGTTGAATTTCCAAGAAGCTATCGCCACTCGTCAACTCATGGTAGAAAAAAACAGGGAAGAATGGAATCGACTCAGAGATATAAATATGTGCTATTTGCGAGCCGGAAAGGCTTTGATAACCCTTTCTACCATATCGGCGGCTATTGCGATACCGGTGATATATAAGAAGGCCGGAGATGATTATAATAAGGGGATTTCCAATATTTATAATGGACAAGATTATACGAACGAGTTAAATAGTATTGGTCGACGTACAAAAGGAATCATTATAACGGGCGTGGTTTGCGGTCTTGGCGAGCTTGCCGGTATATTTTGCATAGCTCGCTATCGTACTCACCGGGACGAATACGACCCGCCATTCTATTTTACTCCTACTCTATATGAAGAAAGCATCGGATTCTCTTTTATGAAAACCTTTTGAAAAAGTCGTTTTGCGAAAAAACAAGGGGGCTGTTCTTTATAGCCCCCTTGTGCATTTGAAAGAAAGTCGAATTTCGGTTATTTCGATGATGTTTTCTTTTTACGGTATGCGATGAACAGACTCCATAATATGACAAGTGCAAATATGCCGAATCCGCACCACGCGATGGTTTCTGTAACTTGTATGGAGGTCGGTTCGAACGACATGATTACTTCATGATTTCCGGCCGGGACATAGATGGCTCTCAGTACATAATCGGTACGGGCAATAGGGGTTTCTATACCGTCGACAGTTGCTTTCCAGCCGTGAGGGTAATATATTTCCGAGAACACGACCACTCCGCCTTTTTGAGAAGAAACCGCATAACGGAGTTCTTCGGGATTATAAGAGGTGAGTTTGACCGATGCGGTAGAATCTGCGGAGATGTTTTGGGTATCGAAAATCGACGAGAAACGTTTGTCGATAACAGCTGTCTTCGAGGGATCGAAATGATCGAGTGCCGACATTTCTTCGTTTGCGTTGTTCACCCATTTTATTTCTTCGACAAACCAACCGTTTCCCAATGCATCGGGATTGAGATGGGCTTGCGGTTGTCGGTTTTCGCCGGGGACGATATAGTATTTGGCATTCAGCATATTGAGTACTTGCTCGTTGCCTTTGCTTATCTGGTGTTCGATAAGTTCTTGGTAACGGCCCAATTTGGCAGCGTGGTATCCGCCTATTGCTTTGTGATAGAACGATGTCGCACCGTCGCTGAATGTATTTGTCGTCAGGTTATATACCCGGTAGTATGGATCATTGTCTTGCAGGATAACTCTGTCTGCCGGACTTTTCGGAAAAAACGATGCGAAGTCTTTTGTATCTTGTTTCCGAATGAAATGTTCGCTATTGAGGTATCGTTTGTCGACCGTCCACATATCGACGAGGCAGAGAACAATCAGTCCAGTAACGAAAAAGTTGGCGTTCAATTTTTTGCGGGCGAAGAGGAATGTAAGGAGTCCGCCGATGGCGATAATGAATACCGATCGCCATGCATCGCTGCGGAAGATACCCATGCGTACGTTTTCCAATGCTCCGATGATAGCGGCCACTTGATTGTTTTGGGCTGCCTGCGGCAGGAAATATTGACTTTCCTGTTCGCTCAAAAAGTTGAAGAAGAGTCCCGGGGCTATTGCAAAAAGCAAAGCGATACCACCGGTGAGGCCGAACGATATGTAGAGAGCTTTTCTTTTTTGTTTTAAGATGTCGGGATTTTTTACCATTTCGACGACGGCTAAGGCTGCCATCAATGGAATTACCAGTTCTGCAACGACAAGAATCGATGATACCGAGCGGAACTTGGAATACATCGGGAAATAGTCGGCAAATAGGTCGGTAAACCACATCATGTTTTTACCCCATGAGAGAAAGACCGTAATGAGCGTGGCTCCCAGCAGATACCATTTGAGGCGACCCGGCAACAAGAAAAACGAAAGGACGAACAAGGTCATGAAAAATGCTCCGGCATATACAGGCCCCGATGTAAAGGGCTGGTCTCCCCAGTATCGGTTTTGTTGGGCTATGATTTGTCGGTATTGAGCCGGCGCATTTTGCGCCTCTTTCCCTATGGCTGCTGTTCCGCCGCCTTTGACATCGGGAATGAGCAGACTCCATGTTTCACCTATGCCGTAGCTCCATTGGGTCATGTAATCGCGGTCGAGACCGTTTGAGGTTTGGTTGCCGGTATCGGCTTTCAATTCCGATTTTCCTCGCATACTCTCTTTACTGTATTCCCATGTATGATAGAGGTTCGAAAGATTGACCGATACGGCGAGCAATAAGGCGGCGACACACACACCGGTCGCTTTGAAGAAATCGGACAGTTTGTGCATACGAATGCTTTCTACCAGTACCCACAAGGCATACGCTCCCATGATGAAACAAGAGTAGTAGGTCATTTGCACGTGGTTCGACTTGATTTGAAAGGTCAGGAACAGAGCCATTACGAGTCCTCCCGAGAGATATTTACCCCGGTAGGCAAGAATCATTCCCGCAATGGTCGGCGGTATATAGGCGAGAGCCAGAACTTTCCAGATATGTCCCGCCATGATGATGATAAAGAAATAAGACGAGAATGCATATCCGATAGCACCGAGTATAGCGATGCTGCTGCGAGCCCCTAAAACACATAAAAGTATATAGAAGCCGAGCATCAGTATAAACACGTATGATACAGGAGCTGGTAAGAAAAGAGAATATATTCGGCTTATGTTGTTTATGAAAGAGCTGCTTTCGTAAGAAGGGGCGATTTGATAAGTCGGCATACCCGAAAACATGGAATTTGTCCATCGAATGGTTTTACCCGTTTGAGCCCCATATTCGGTTATTTCCTGGCCGGTTCCTTGTCGGCTGTCGTGTCCGAGAATCGTTTTGTTTTCGAATATTTCGGGAGAGAAATAGGCCACAGATATGGCTATGAATACGATTATGGCGCATAAATGCGGTAAAGCCGGTTTTAGATAGGTCCGATACATGGTTATGGATTTTATGCAAAAAATGAAACAAAAACAAATTTATATTACCAAAATACCGGAGTTGTCCGGTTTTTGATTGATTGTGGAGCAAAGATAATATAAAAAGGAAAATTTAGCTCCATATGGGGTTTCTAAATATGAATATTCGATTCATGAGGATACATATAATCTCTTTGTGGTACAATGGCGTAATATATAATCGATTCATGATATAAATGTATAGGAAAAGAAAGTACTTATCGATAGGATTATTTGTAACAGATTTCTCGGTAAAGTGATGGAGAATGGTCGAAAATCGGTATTTCATTATTTCGCAGAAACATATTTCTTGTCCTGCTTGTTTTTCTTCCACAACTGCCAAGAGTTGATGCAATTTTGCCATACGACATACGATGCCGGTCCTATCGAAGCGATGGGGTGCACATAAGTGAGAGCCATCCATATAGCCAGAACGGTATTTTTTTGTCCGAGGGCTTGTCCTCCGGCAATACGTTCGTTGTACCGCTGTCCGATTATCTTCCCGATGGCAAACTGGGCCGAGCAGACGATGAGAGAAAATAGTGCGATGAGTAATTCTTCTTTTATATTTTCCGCTCCTTGATCGATGATAAATGCGGCCGTGCGTCCCATGACAATGGTAAGAGATACGGCCCATAAATAGAACGACAGGCTTTGGCTTTTACTCAGCATATAGTGTACTCTCGGCAGTAGATAGCGCAATGCAATGGCCGTGATAAAGGGGAAAATGAGCAACGGAATCATTTGCCGGCAAATTGTGAAAAATGATTCGGTAAACGGTATGTCGGTATGAATACCGATAAAAGAAAAAATAATGGGGGAAAGAAGTGCGACCGTCATGTTGCTCAGCAAGCTATATGTCGCCAATGTAGTAAGACTGCCTCCTAACATGAATGTGATGACGGCCGCTGCCGTTGCCGTCGGAGCCAAAATACATATCAATGTCCCTTCTGCGATAAGCGGATCGAACAACAATAGTACTCCGTATACGGCCAAACTTCCGATTATCTGTATGGTGATGAGCCATATATGCAGACGCTCGATGCGCAGTTCCCGTAAAGAAATGCGGCAATAGGGAACCAATAACATGGCGAAGATGAGCGCTTGCGTAAGGTGTGGGAGTTTTTCGTTGAGGACCGTAATGGGATTGTATAATATGGCACCGAGTATCATGGCTATCGGCAGCATATACATTTTCAGTTTTTGCAACATATAGCTTTATATTGGGGAGACGGAAAAATTTGCCGGCTATGGCAAATCGTAGATTTTTAAGGAATATCGATGTATTTATGGGTTTGCAGGCTGAGCGACCATTCTGGGTGGGCAAGAATATATTGTATGACTTCCGGGGTATTGCGACAGGAGCAAGGCTGCAAATACCTGTGGTTGGCGTCGAAATGTAACCATGAATCGACGTCTTGTCCCGTAAAAACGATTTTCAATTCATCGGCTCGGTCGAGTGCGATCCGGGAGGTTTTGGGGCTTACTGTAATCCAGTCGATACCGTCGGGTATGGCGTGAGTACCGTTTGTTTCGATATGTATGATATAGCCGTGGCTGTGTAGCAGGTCGATAAAGAAACGGTCGATTTGTAACGACGGTTCTCCTCCGGTGAGGCATACACGTCGGGCGGGAAACGTTTTTATCCTATCGATGATTTCGGCATCGCTCATCTCGGTATGGGAATAATGTTCCGTATCACAAAAGTCGCACCGGAGGTTGCACCCCGAAAATCGAATGAAAATAATTGGGGTACCGCTCCAAAAACCTTCACCCTGCAAAGAATAAAATATTTCGTTAATCTTCTTCATAACAGGCGGTGTTGTTTTCCGATTCTTGCACTTCGACTTTGTAGCAGCGTGGAATCTGTTCGCAAATCCACCTTGCCATATTCTCTGCTGTCGGATTGAACGGCAGTATATCGTTGAGGTTTTTATGATCGAGTTTTTCCTTGATCGCGTTCTTTATGACGGAAAAGTCTATTACCATTCCGTCCCGGTTCAAATCTTTTGCCCGACAATATACGGTAATGATCCAGTTGTGGCCGTGCAAATTTTCGCATTTGCTTTCGTATGACAGGTGCAACTGGTGGGAAGCACTTATTTCAAGGCGTTTTTTGACGTAGTACATATTCTTTGTTTTGGCTGCAAAGATAGCGATTCTTTGTTTTTTTGTAGCTAAGTTTGATGCTAATCGGTCGGTTCGTTATTTTTTAATGAGTTATTTATATTGAGAAGAAAACACGGGGTAAGTCTTGTTTGTGGAAACCGGGCTTATTTTTTTGACTACTTATTTGTAGGTAGGTAACGATTGTATTTTAATGAAATTGAGGGATTGTCCCGATGCTGTGGCTTTTGTTCCTTTGTACTGAATTTAAAAAATAAAAAGCTATGATAGGAATATTTTTTGGAAGTACGACCGGAACGACCGAAGAGTTGGCTGGTAAAATTGCAGAAAGACTGAATGTTGCAGCCTCCGATGTACACAATGTAGGTGAGACGCAAGCCGACGCTGTAGCTCCTTACGATGTCCTTTTGTTGGGAACTTCGACGTGGGGCGATGGGGAACTGCAAGATGACTGGTATGATTTTTTGGACGCTTTGAAAAAACAAGATTTGTCCGGTAAAAAGGTAGGTCTTTTCGGTTGCGGCGATTCCGAGTCTTATCCCGATACTTTCTGTGATGGAGTGGGACTTATCTATGAGGCTCTTGCCAGTACGGGTTGTACCTTTGTGGGAGCCTATACGCCATGGGGATATTCGGTAACCGATTCGAAAATAAGTAAAGACGGAAAATTCGTCGGTCTTGCTGTCGATGAGTGCAATGAAAGCTCTGCGACCGAAGAACGCCTCGATCAATGGATTTCCGCCCTTAAAATCGACGGTGCTTTATGAGCATGGATGAGTATGGCCGGTTCGATTCGATGAAACTCTATCTTCACCAGATTTACGAGTTGAAGAAAGGGGTGCGTAATCTCGTGTTGTGCACAATGACCGATGAGTGCGCCGAATTGTTGATCGAGCGACTAGAAAGCCAGCATATCGACTATGTAAAGCAATCTGCGGGATCTGGTAAGGTAAATCTTTATTTCGGCAAACACCAGTGCCTCGATGTCGTGCGGCATTTCATCTCCAAACCCATACACCAGCTCACCCCCGAAGAAGATTTTATGTTGGGGGTGATGCTGGGCTATGACTTGACGATGCAGTGCGAGCGCTTTTGCTGTCGTCGTTCGGGGCATGTCCCCAAGAGAAACTTTGCTTCTGCTTTGTAGTAAAAAATAATAAAATAGATTTTCTCACACCAAAATGACTATATTTGTATGACCGATATACATGGAATACAGCCTATGATGTACAGACTTGGCAAATACAAGAAAACCGACCCGATGAGTGTGTTGGTGTGTGAAAATTATCCGATACTGTTGGTTATGAGCCGTTTTGGTATCCCTTTGGGATTCGGCGATAAGACGATCGAAGAGGTGTGCCGCGATAATCGGGTCGATGTAGATACTTTTCTCTCTATAACCAATTGTTTGCTCGACGAGGATCATGCCGAGGTCGAGAATACCCGCTTTTCGATTGAAGCGATGATGCAGTATTTGCATAATTCCCATGATTACTTCTTAGACTTCAAGTTGCCGGCTATCCGACGTCGTTTGCTCGATGCGATCGATTGCGGGCAAAAAGACGTTTCGTTTGCCATACTATGTTTTTTCGATGAGTATGCAGCCGAAGTACAGAAACACATGCTTTATGAGGAGCAGGTCGTCTATCCGTACGTAACGGCCCTTCTTAAAAAAGATACGCTTCCGAAAGGATATAGTATCGAAGTTTTCAGTAAACAACACGATCAGGTAGAGGCGAAGTTGGGAGAATTGAAAAATATTCTCATCAAATATTATCCGGCGGAAAGTAGCAATGAATTGAACTCTGTTTTGTTCGATATATTTACCTGCGAAGAAGATTTGGCTTCGCATAATTATATCGAAGATGCATTGTTTATCCCCGCCATTAAAAAACTCGAACAAGAACGGAGCAAGAACGTATGAAGTCGTTGTTGAAAATAGCTGTCGTAGAGCCGTCTCTCATTATACGCAACGGAATTTTATCGGTATTGCGGCGACTCTCGTCGTTGAATATAGAGGTAATAGAGATTGCCGATGTTACGCAGCTGCAATCGACTTTGTCTTGGAGAAAGCCCGATATTCTGATTGTCGATTCGGTCATACTCGGTGCCTTTTCTCTCCAACAGATAAAAAAAGAATCCGAAGGATTGAAATGTGTCGCTTTGCAGCACACCCTTGCCGATGCTTCTACTATGAAAGGTTATGATGAAGTCATAACGGTATATGATACAGCCGAGTCTATCCGGGAGAAAATCGAGAAACTCAATGAACTGTCGACAGAAGAAACGTTACAAGAGCCACTTACCGAACGAGAAAAAGAAATTATCATCGGGGTCGTAAAGGGTTGGACAAATAAACAGATAGCGGAGAAATTGTGTTTATCGGCACATACGGTAATTACCCACCGGCGTAATATTGCTGCCAAGTTGCAGATACATAGTGCGGCAGGTCTTACCATTTATGCCATTGTCAACCATTTTGTCGACCTGAATGACGTCAAAGGGTCGATCCATAAGAAAGAAGAATAGTCCGTAATAATAATTGTAGTGTTTATTCCACTTCTCCTTTGATCGGAGAGAGAAAATTCCCTTCGGGGAATTTTTTTTATAAATTAGTTCTCCGAACATTTGTTTCTTGATTTATAGATGTATATTTGTATACTATGAGACAAACAGTAATCCTATTTTTCTTTTTTGTTTTTGCTTGTCGTTTGTCGGCAGGGACGGTCGTTCCGGTATGGAAAGATATTGTCTACAAAGAAATCGACGGCAGGTCTTTGAAACTCGATATCTATCTACCACCGACAGGAATTTTACCCGAGACCCGTTGCCCGGTCGTCATATACATTCATGGCGGTTCGTGGATAACCGGCAGTAAAGAGGCTTTTGTCATTCCGTATATGGATGAGGTCCTTTGTTCCGTTCTTGATGAGGGATATGCCGTAGTGAGCATAGAATATCTTCTTGCCGATACGTTGGGCAAAACGCCCTCCTTTCCCGAAGCGGTTATCGATTGCAAAGATGCTGTGCGATGGGTGAGGGCTCATGCCAGTGAATATGGTCTCGACTCCGCTCGTATCGGTTTGTGGGGTTCTTCGGCCGGAGCGCATCTTTCGTTGTTGTGTGCATATACACCCGATACCCTTTTCATGGGAGATACGTTGTTGGCGGATTTTTCGGCCGATGTCGATTATGTGATTGATGATTACGGGCCTGCCGATCTGAATAAGTTGTTCCGTACACGTCTCGGTCCCGTGTTGCTGGGTTGTGTGAAATTGTTTGCACCTTCACTTTATAAAGAACGGGAGATGATGTTATCGGTATTCTTGGGGACGGAGAGAAATAGGAAACAAATTAAAACTGTTTGCGAATACTATTCTCCGACAACCTATGTAGGCAGAGAGTCGGTTCCTACGCTCTTGCTGCATGGCGATAAGGATAAGGTAGTACCATTGAAACAATCCCGAAAACTTGCCAAGATGCTGGAAAAGCATAAGATTGCCCATCGATTGGTTATTTACCCCGATGCCGGCCATTCATTTCGGACGTTTACTCGACAGGATATAGATAATATTCGTGATAACGTACTCGATTTTCTTCACCTTTATTCCCATAAAAATCATTGAATCATGACATTAAAAGAATATCTTTCTGAAAAAGATCGTTTTGCCTCCGCTGCCGGAGTCGAGTTGCTTGAAATAAAAGAGGGATATGCCCGAGCTCGTATGCTGGTGCAACCGAAGCATCTTAACGGCGGTGGAGTGTGTCAGGGTGGAGCTATTTTTACATTGGCCGATTTGGCTTTTGCCGCTGCCGCCAACAGTCATCAGACTCTTACGTTGTCCGTATCGTCGAATATCAGTTTTTTCCGTTCCGAGTCCGACGGATATTTATATGCAGAGGCTATGGAATTGGTCAATCATAAAAAACTCCCTTATATAGAGGTGCGGATCACCAATGAGCAAGGCGATTTGGTTGCGTTGATGACCTCGTCGGGATATCGGAAAGCATGCGAACTTTCTGTCTCGGGTCTCATGTAGGATAGGAGTCCCTTCCTCTTTAATATAGAATACAAGGCCGCCTATATAATCATTATATGGGCGGCCTTGTATTGAGGAAAAGTTTTTATATATTGTATTTATCGATGATTTTACAATGGTTCTTCTGTAATATTTCGATACATTTTTTTAGATCGGTGGGACGAATGATTGTTCGTGCCGTATCTCCCTCGGAGAATGCATACATGTATTCGATAAAGATATTTTCGGCAGCGAGGTAGTCGAGAACTGCGGAGAGCGACCCGGGAGTGTTGGGGCATTGTATGCACACGACATCGGTGAGCATGACGGCGAAATCGGAGGTTCGCAATGCGTTTACCGCTTTCTCTACATCGGAAACGATGAGCCGCAAAATCCCGAAGTCGGCGGTTTCGGCCATACTGAAAGCCTGCATATTGATGCCTTCTTTGGCCAGAACTTTGGCTACATCGTTGATACGGCCGTTTTTGTTTTCTAAGAATATGGATAGTTGTTTGATGGTTATCATAGCTGTTGTTTATTATTCGATGTTACGTTTGTCAATGACTCTTTTCGATTTGCCTTCGGAGCGTTGTATGCTGTTCGGTTCCATTAGTTTCACGTCGGCACCTACGGTCAGTACACTTTTCAGTCGGTCGGCGAGCCGTTTTTTCAAAGCCAGCATGGCACTGAGTTCGTCCGAGAAAAAGTCCCGGCGGACTTCGACCTGAACTTGCAACGTATCGAGATTGTTGATGCGGTCGACAACCAGCAGATACTGAGGCTCGAATTCCGGCATATCCAATATCACGCTTTCGACTTGCGAGGGGAATACGTTTATACCGCGTATGATAAGCATATCATCGCTTCGACCCACGATTCGGGTCATGCGTACATTGGTACGTCCGCAATCGCAAATCCCTTCGATGAGAGATGTCAGGTCTTTGGTGCGATAACGCAGGAGTGGCATACCTTCTTTCGTAAGTGTGGTGAAAACGAGTTCTCCTGTTTGTCCGAAAGGTAGTGGTTGCAAGGTTTCCGGCGAGATTATTTCGGGATAATAGTGGTCTTCGAGTATATGGGAACCGTTTTTGCATTCGCATTCATGTGCTACGCCCGGCCCCATGATTTCGCTTAGGCCATAGCAGTTATAGGCACTCAGATGCAATCGGGATTCGATTTCTTTCCGCATATTTTCTGTCCACGGTTCGGCGCCGAACATACCTACCCGTAATTTCAACATTTGAGGATCGATACCCATTTTTTCAATGGTTTCGGCCAAATAAAGAGCATAACTGGGGGTACAGGCTATGCCGGTAATACCCAAATCCCGAATGAGGCGGACGTGTTTTTCGGTATTTCCCGTTGACGTAGGAATTACCGTTGCACCTACATACTCGGCTCCATAGTGGGCACCCAGCCCTCCGGTAAAAAGCCCGTATCCGTAACCTACCGAGAAAATATCGTTGCGTGTGATCCCGTATGCCGTAAGACATCGGGCAATGCTTTCCTGCCATATTTCGAGGTCATGCCGAGTATATCCTACGATGGTGGGATTACCGGTTGTCCCCGATGAGGCATGTATCCGCACGATCTCTGATGTAGGCACGGCTTGTAGTCCAAATGGATAGTTGTCTCGCAGGTCTTGTTTGGTGGTGAACGGCAACTTCACGATGTCGTCGATGCTGCGTATATCATCGGGCGTAATATCCATTTCCTGCATTTTACGGCGGTAGAAAGGGGTATTGTGGTATACGGTCGAAACGAGTTTCCGCAAACGTTTGCTTTGGAGGTCATGCATTTGTTCGCGGCTCATACATTCTTTACTTTCGTTCCAAATCATGGTATTATTTGTTCTTAGGATTTGTGTTTATAAAATGGGGTGGTCTTTGTGGAATTTTTCCATTCTTTCTTGTAATACGGGATAAAGCTCGTCGCGCATGCGCGATGTGCAGCCTCGCACGCCTTGTTGGTCGCTGCCGGTGGTCGATAGCGAAATGCTGCTTACTCCGTAGTAGAGGAGTTCTTGCATGAGTTCTCCGCTTGTCATGTCGCCGTAGCCGATGGTGAAAAAAAATCCGTCTCCGACCGGTTGTGTAACGTCCCGATCGTAAACGATATGGAAGCCGTTATCGGTGAAGATTTTTTTCATTTGGGAGGCTCTTTCGGCATAAACGCGGGTGTCGGCAACAAAGTCTATCGTCCCGTCGACCGACCGGTTGAGCATCTCGGCATAACCGTATTGGGTCGATGCGGTACAGCCCGACGTAATCATGTACAGAATCGAGGCGATAAATGTAGGACCGAAAATACCTGAGTCGGCATACCGTTCGGCCAATGCAGGAAATTGCCGATCGAATAATTTGTCGGAAATACAAGCCAATGCGATGCGCTGCCCGGCATAACTGAAAATTTTCGAAGCCGACAGCATGATGATGTAATTGTCGGTGTATCGGGCTACGGTAGGAGGGTAGGGCGGTTCGAAGGGCTTTCCCATATCCTTGCGGAAATCCATGCAGAAGTAGGCGAGATCTTCGAGAACGATGACATCGTGTTTTGTTGCCAGTTCGCCGATAATTTTCAGTTCGCTTTCTTCCAGACATATCCATGCCGGATTATTGGGATTGGAATAGATAATGGCAGCGATATGGCCTTTTTCGAGAAACGATTCCAACTTGTCCCGCAAGTTGTTTCCCCTGAAATGATAGATGTCGAATTGTTCCCACTTCACTCCTAAGATACGCAACTGCGATTTCTGTATGGGGAATCCCGGGTCTATAAATAAAACGGTATCTTTCTGCGGGTTGCGTTGAGTACAGGCGATGAAGGAGGCGAAAGACGAGGCGACCGACCCAGTTGTCGGTATGCAGGAGCGGGGGGATATGTCGGTATTTATAAATGCCTTTACAAATCGCGACGCCGCCTCTTTCAGTTCTTGTACGCCGGCAGCAGCCGGATAGGTTGCCCCTACGCCGCGGTCGAGAGCAGCTTTTTCGGCTTCTATGCCTATGCGATTGGCCGGTAAGCCCGGCGAGCCTTGATCCATGCGGATAAAAGGAATTCCAGTTTCCTTTTCGAGGTGTGAGGCAACCAGCAGGACTTCGCCTATGGTAGCCTCTTGCAAGTTGGCCACTTTCATTTTACGGGCGGCCTCTTCGACGAGAGCGGTACTGAATATCTGATGTTTCATCGTCTTCATATACTTTTTTGTACGGCGTTATACCCTATCGATAGAGCTTTGAGATTCATTTCTATGACGGCTTGGCCTTTGTGGGCAAAAACGCGGGCGATGCTTTTTTCGAGATCGGAGTACCCGATGATTTGCAACGATTTGGCTGCGGCTCCAAGCAATATTACATTGGCGCATTTGGGGAGATTGTGTTCTTTTGCCAATTCGTTTACATCGAGCATGATGACACGGGGCAGTTTTTGCAATTCGGCTTTCAGTACTTTTTCTTCGGGATAATTGGGTATATTGACGAAGGGGGCCGAAGAGGTGATGATCCATCCCTCTCGGGAGAGATACGGCAGGTAACGCAATGCTTCCATGGGTTCGAGTGATATGATGACATCGGCGTTGCCGGAGGCTATGAGATCCGAGTTTATGGGGCGGTCGGCGATACGCAGATTCGATTGCACATCGCCTCCGCGTTGGCTCATACCGTGGACTTCGGCTTGTTTGATGTATAAGTTTTCGGCAAGGGCGGCTTCTCCTATGATAGCGGCGATGGAAAGTATTCCTTGTCCTCCCACGCCCGATAATATAATGTCGGTTTTCATGCGTTTGCTTTTTTCTGTTTATGTTTGCGGTTCAATGTCTGTATACATTCTCTGCGGGGTATGATGACCGATGTGCCGCGATAATTGATTTCTTCACGCAATACCTGCTTGATTTCTTCCATGTTTTTTGCAAGCGGTACGACCACTCGTACATGGGCCGGATCGACGCCTAATCCCAAACAGATGGCTTCGAATTTATTGGTTCCGGCCGAGTCTTGACCTCCCGTCATTGCCGTGGTGAGATTGTCCGAGATGATGACGGTTATAGGGCTGTTGCAGTTTACGGCATCGAGCAGGCCTGTCATACCCGAGTGCGTAAAAGTCGAGTCGCCGATGATGGCGATGGCCGGAAAAAGTCCCGCGTCGGCTGCACCTTTGGCCATAGTGATCGATGCCCCCATGTCTACACAACTATCGATAGCTTTGAAAGGAGGAAGTGCCCCCAGAGTATAACAGCCTATGTCGCCGAAAACTTTGGCTGTGGGCATTTCTGCAACGATTTCGTTGATGGCGGCATATACGTCCCGATGTCCGCAACCTTGACATAAGGCGGGTGGGCGGGGTACGACAACTTGCGATGCGGCGTGAGGAACAGCCGGCCTTATGCCCAATGCTTGGGCAACGTTGTCGGGCGTCAGTTCTCCGGTGCGGGGCAATAGTCCCGATAGCCGCCCGGCGATGTTACAACGGGTAGGCAGGATACCTCTCAGTTGTTCTTCAACAAATGGTTGACCGTCCTCGACGACGATAATTTCTTCGCATTTTTCTGCCATGTCTCGGAGAAGTTTTTTAGGCAAAGGGTATTGCGAAATTTTCAGACACGGGATATGACACCCGTCAGGAAAACATTCGTTTACATAGTTCCAGCCGATTCCGCAGGCCACGATACCCCGTTTTACCGTTTTTTCGGGAGCGGCATATCGGTTGTATGGAGACTCTTCCGATAAGTTTTCGAGCCGTGTTTGTTGGCTTACCAATTCGGCATAACGTCGGCGGGCGTTCACCGGCAATAAAATGAAATTGGACGGATCGGCGTTGTTGTTTATCTCGTTGGGCTCGCGTACCGATGCCGTTTTTACGACAGCGCGCGAGTGGGCCATGCGGGTGGTAACCCGCATGAGTATGGGAAGTTTTAATTCTTCGGACAAGTTGTAGGCATAACCCATCATGTCGTAAGCCTCTTGTTGAGAAGACGGTTCCAATATCGGCATGAGGGCAAATTTCCCGTAAAATCGCGAGTCTTGCTCGTTTTGAGAAGAGTGCATCGACGGGTCGTCGGCAACAAGTACGACAAGACCCCCGTTTACTCCGGTGATGGCCGAGTTTACAAATGCGTCAGCAGCCACGTTGAGGCCGACGTGCTTCATGCAGACCAATGCGCGTTTGCCCATGTAAGACATGCCGAGAGCCGACTCCATGGCCGTTTTTTCATTAGCACACCAGCGGCAGAAGATATTCCTTTCTCGGGCAAGAGTGTTGTCTTGTATATATTCTGTGATTTCGGTCGAAGGAGTTCCGGGGTAAGCATATACGCCGCTCAATCCGGCATGTATGGCACCCAATGCGACGGCTTGGTCGCCCAATAATAAAATTTTGTGAGTTTGCTCTGTCATAGTAAAAATCTATTATTTCAGGGAAAAATCGTCCCCGTCGTTGAGTACGGGAAATTTCTGACGGAATTTTTCCAATTCGTTCACATCTATATCGGCATAGGCTTCACACTCGACACCGGGTGTACAGGAAGCCAAAGTCCGGCCGTAAGCATCGAGTATGACGCTGTCGCCCGAATATGAACAGGTGGGGTCGTTGCCTACGCGGTTTACACCTGCGATAAAACATTGGTTCTCGATTGCCCGGGCTCGCAATAGGGCTTTCCACGCTTCGGCTCGCGATGACGGCCAACTGGCGACATACAGCGCCATGTCGTAGTCGTTACGATTGCGGGAGAACACGGGAAAGCGTAGGTCGTAACAGATCTGCAACAATATGCGTACACCCATATACTCTACAATTATACGGTCTTTCCCGGCCGTGTAATGTTTATCTTCACCACCGAAGGTGAAGAGATGATGTTTGTCGTAACAGGTTACGCTGCCATCAGGTTTTACGAAATAGAAACGGTTGAAGAAGAGACCTTTTTCTTTGACGGCAACGCTTCCTGCCATAGCACAGTTGTTTTGCATGGCCGATTCTTTCAGCCATTGTAATGTGTGGCTGTCGGCTGGCTCGGCTATACCTTGTGGGTGTGTGCAAAATCCGGTGGAGAACATCTCGGGGAGGACATACAAGTCGGCCTTTTCGCAACGGGAAAAAGTTTCGGAAAAACGTTCTCGGTTAGTTGCTGGGTCGGCCCATGCGATCTCTCTTTGCAGTATGGCAATTTTCATGGTATTTTCGATTGATGAGCTACAAAGTTAATCATTTTGCCGGTAAATAAAAGAAAACTTTTATATTTTGAGTAAATAAGAGAGAAATTTACTGTTTCTTTTATAGTCAAATACTGTCTATGATATGGGTGATACAGATTAAGGAAATCAGATAAAAAAGAGAGGCCTCACAAAAATTGTGAGGCCTCTCTTTGCGGAAAGACAGGGATTCGAACCCTGGGTACCCGTAAGGGTACAACGGTTTTCGAGACCGTCCCGATCGACCACTCCGGCATCTTTCCATAGGTCGTTCTTGAAATCGGGGACAAAAGTATAAACTATTTTTTAAATCTCCAATCCCTATGTGAAAAATATTTTTTGAAGTATCGTTTTTCCAATATACACCATATACACCATCTTATGGCATCGAAAGTCTTTGCTATGGGACAACCTTTAATATGCAATGACCTTCGGTATGTTTTTATTGTTTCCAGTTTTTGTAAGGATTTTGGGACAGATACGAGTTGTAGTAGCGCATGTCTCCGGTTACCTCTTTTCCTACCCATGAGGGCAGAGCGAATGTTTCGTCTTCATGTTCCAGTTCTATTTCGGCGATGACAAGGCCTTCGTTTTCGCCTTTGAATTCGTCGATTTCCCATATTTTCCCGTCGGAAGCCTTGTAGCGGTAACGTATTTTTTCGATCAGCGGTTTTATACACAGCATATCGAGCAGCGTCATGGCATCGGCTGTCGGGATTTCATATTCATATTCCGTCCGGCTGCAACCGGTTGTAATTCCTTTGATGGTAATGAAACCTTTTTCTCCGGCAATGCGTATTCTCACTGTGCGGGAAGCATCGGTACATAAATACCCTTGTTTATAGAAAGTTGAGATACTTCCGTTTTTATAAATATTGTTTATAACTAAAAATTTTCTTTCTATTTCTTGTTGCATAAGAAGGGGTTTTGTCCGTTTGGTCGGTAAAGATAAATAAAATACCCGATTTTGAGTGTTAAGGAATCTATGATTACTATTACTGTGTAGGATTGAGTGGATATTTTTTCTACCTTTGCTGCCTAAAAGAAATTTGCTGATACATGAGTAAATATACAACGATTTTTTTTATTTTACTCTCTTTTTTTTGTCTGACTTCCAAAGTCGGGGCACAAACGACAACCATTACGGGTGTTGTAACCGATTCTATTACCGAAGCGCCGCTTTCTTTTATATCGGTGTTTTTGGGAGGAACGACGACGGGTGTAATGACCGACGATAACGGCCGGTATACGATACGTACTTCTAATACCAATTTTTCGGAGATAGGTGCGTCTTCTCTCGGATATCGCGAAAAAAGAATACCTATAAAGCCGGGTGGTACTCATGTGATAAACATTGCGTTGCGTCCGTCAGATTATATTCTGAAAGATGTCAATATCCGTCCTAAAAAAGAGAAGTACAGTCGCAAAAACAATCCGGCTGTCGAGTTTGTCAAAAAACTTATCGAACGCCGGGATGAGAACAACCCCGAAAATCATGATTTTTATTCGTATGAACAGTACGATAAGATGACGATGGCTTTAAATGATTTTTCGGAAGAGCAGAGAGAAAGACGGGTATTTAAGAAATTCCAGTTCCTTTTTGATTTTGTCGATACTTCGGAGGTAACAGGTAAGCCTATTCTTACCGTTTCTATTCGGGAGAAAGTTTCTAAAAATTATTATCGCAAAGATCCGAAGTCGCACCGCCAGAAAGTAGAAGGTGTTTATGCCGAGGGGGTCGACCAGATGTTCAGTCGCGAAGGTATCGCGGCTTTTTACAATGAGGTATTCAAGGAAATCGATATATTTCAGAACAATATAACCCTCATGCTTACTCGGTTTGTGAGTCCTCTTTCGACGTTGGGGCCGGCATTTTATAAGTATTATTTGGGTGATACCCTGATGCTGGACGGTGAAAAGTGTCTGAAACTGTCGTTCGTACCGTTCAATTCCGAGTCGGCGGGTTTTGTCGGGAATCTTTATGTTACGCTCGACTCCACTTATTTTGTCAAGAAACTCGATATGGCAGTTCCCAAAGATATCAATTTGAATTTTGTCGAAGATTTGATTATCAGTCAGGAATTTACCCGTACTTCCGATGGTACTCGCATAAAGATGAAGGACGATATGGTCGTCGAGTTTCAGATGATGCCGGGTACACCTAAGCTGTATACGCGTCGGCTGGCTATGTACCGGAAACATAGTTTTGAAGAACCGGTGGAGAAAGAGATACAATCTCTTTTCGATCAGGAAAAACGAGTTGTCGTTGACGAGATGGCCGAAGTGATGCCGTCTTCGTTTTGGGAAGACAACCGTCAGGCTGAGTTGAAAAAGAAAGAGGGTATGGTAAGCCAATTGCTCGAACGCTTACGTGCCATACCTGTTTATTATTGGCTCGAAAAAATCATAAAGATACTTATAACCGGCTATGTGGAGACCAATGAAGATAAGGATCTGAGCAAGTTCGATTTCGGGCCTATGAATACGACGATCAGCGGTAACTCGGTCGAAGGTGCCCGTTTGCGGGTCGGCGGTTTTACGACAGCCAATCTCAACAAGCATTGGTTTTGGAAAGGCTATGTTGCTTACGGTTTCCGCGACCATCGTGTGAAATATTCTTCGCGTGTTGAATATTCTTTCAATGAAAAGAGCTATTCTCCGGCTGAGTATCCGATCCATTCATTGGCGCTTACTCATACTTATGATATAAACCAGTTGGGACAACAATATCAGTATACCAATAAAGACAATGTGTTTTTGGCGTTGAAGCGTATGAGCGACACCAAGACTTCGTATCTGCAAAATACCGAGTTGTCGTATCAGCGGGAACATGATTTCGGATTGTCTTATGGGGCCAATCTGCGTTATAAGATCGAAGAGTCGACCCGTTGGGTTCCTTTCATAGAAAATAACGGGAAGAAACATAAATACTATAATTGGGCCGAAACCGAATTGCATATAAGATATGCCCCCAATGAAAAGTTTTATCAGACAAAGGGTATGCGTTATCCGATAAATAGAGATGCACCTATTTTCTTTTTGTCGCATACGTTTTCGCCAAAAGATTTTCTGGGCAGCTCCTATATGATAAACCGTACCGATTTCCGTTTTTCGAAAGATTTTTGGTTCTCGGCGTTCGGGCATATCGAGTCGGAGTTCCAGTTCAGTCATGTATGGAATCAGGCACCGTTTACAATGCTTATTCTGCCCAATGCCAACTTGTCGTATACCATACAAGAGGGATCATACAGCTTGTTGAGTCCTATGGAGTTTGTGCTCGACTCGTATGCTTCTTGGGATATAACTTATTTTGCTAACGGAATTCTTTTCAATCGTATTCCGGGAGTGAAGTTGTTGCGTATACGGGAAGTGGTTTCTTTCAAAGGATTTTTTGGAAATCTGTCCGATAAGAACAACCCTTATCTGACGAATCTTAATTCCGACTTGTGGCGATTCCCCGGTGAGAATGTCGTGCATGAGATGAATCCTCGTCGGCCGTATATGGAGTTGGGTGTCGGTCTCGACAACATTTTCAAGATATTGCGTATCGAGTATGTATGGCGGTTGACTTATCGCGAACACAAGGATGTCGCGAAGGGCGGTGTGCGTATTGCTTTGCATTTTTCGTTCTAAGGAAGATTATGGGGCAGATAGTTGATGTATATTATAGAAATAGAATGTTGATAAGTGTAAATAAATACAAATTTGTTGATAAAAACAAGACGGCGATATATTCCTAATTTAATACTAAAATACTACCTTTGTCCGATAATTGTCGGCTTGCGGTAATGGTCGGAGTTTTATCCTCTCATTGTTGTGTGTCGGTATTATGGAAAATATATGACAGATAATATTCATATTATTGCTTGTGGTGAAGAACTCTTGTCCCGTGTGGCTTTTGCCATGCAGGAAAAAGGTCTTTCCGTTTCTTGTTCGGGTTGTGCTCCCGATTTGCAGACGATGCTCGAGAATGGCGGCGTGTTTGTCGGATCTTTGCAGCAGGCCGTATCAGCAGGCCGTAAAGTGAATTTTGTCGTTTCTCCTGCTCTCGGTGTCAATCCCGAGATAGAATATGCCGAGGTGTTGCATCTGCCGGTTATTCCGGTGTCGGATTTGTTTACATCTCTCACCGAGAACAAGGCGCTTGTTGTAGAGTGCAATCCCCGCTATCCCAATCGTATACTTTCTATTATATGGCATGTACTGCAAGCACAGAAGCGTAAATGCGATTATTTGACAGAGAGTTTCATGCAGGGACTTTCTCGCAAGGTCTCTTTGTCCGAAAATACACGTATATGTCTGCTCGACGGCGATTTGCTGTTGCATACCGAGAGTCGCAATTATAAATCGAATATCCTCGTTCTTTCCTCGCTTTTATGGAAAGAAACACCCGATTATCCCACATTCGAGTCTTATCTCGATATATGGCATAAAGTCGTAAACTCTATTGATCGCAACGGTATTGTTATTTACAATCAGGCTGTTACCGTTTTTCAGGAGTGGGCCGAGAATGTGCGGGAAGATATTACGGCTATACCGTATAAAGCGCACTCTTATAGGAAAGAGGGCGATATTTGTTTCCTGACCGGTTCGAAGACCGAGATGCAGTTGTCTTATCCTTGTGATGAAGAATTGTTGTGCGACATCAATGCGGCAAGGTTGGTGTGCCGGCAATTGGGGGTGGCCGACAAATCTTTTTATCAAATGATTGTCTCGGCCGATTTTTTGAAAAAATGATGTTAGTCCTATGATAGTTGCCCGTCAGAAGAAAAAAGAAAACATTGCCGAGTATCTCCTTTACATGTGGCAGATCGAGGATATTATACGGGCATGCGGAGGAAATATCGACGTTATCCAAAAGCAGATTATCGACGGTTATCGGGGACAGTCGCCCGAGACGATGAATGCCATTCGCGAGTGGTACGAGAACTTGTGCGAGATGATGCGCCTCGAAGGAGTTATGGAGAAGGGGCATTTGCAAATCAATAAAAATGTCATTCTCGATTTGTCCGATTTGCATCAGCAGTTATTGAAGTCTCCCCGGGAACCGTTTTACGGGGCGATGTTTTTCAAGACACTCCCTTATATCGTAGAGTTGAGGGCGCGTTCGGGAAATGTTGAGGCAGGAGAACTCGAAACTTGTTTCAACGCTCTTTACGGTGTTCTTATGTTGCGATTGCAGAAAAAGGAGATCTCGCCCGAGACCGAGAAGGCCATACACCAGATTTCGCAATTCCTTGCACTTCTTTCCGAAAAATACAAGCAGGACAAGGCAGGTGAATTGGAACTATAAATAATAAAATCATATCATACTTTATGTCTACGATTCTTGTTACCGGAGCCAACGGGCAGTTGGGCAATGAAATGCGCAATATGTCCCTTCTCGATGATGCCAACAAGTATATTTTTACCGATGTTCGGGAATTGGATATAACCGATCTCGTTGCTGTACAAAATTTTTTATCGGAAAATGCGGTTGATTTTATTGTAAATTGCGCTGCATATACAGCTGTGGATAAGGCAGAAAGCGAAATAGAATTGTGCCGAAAAATCAATGCCTTTGCCGTGGAGAATTTAGCAAAAGCATCGGCTTCTGTCGGAGCAAAAATGATACACGTGTCGACCGATTATGTATACAGCGGCATTCACTATATGCCCTATGTCGAGACCGATGCTGTCGCTCCTGCGTCGGTCTATGGCGTAACCAAGCTCGAAGGGGAACAGCTGTTGCTGGCGGCAAATCCGAATTCGGTGATTTTGCGCACTTCGTGGCTTTATTCTCCTTATGGAAATAATTTTGTGAAAACCATGTTGCGGTTGGGACGTGAACGGGAGTCTCTTTCTGTCGTTTCCGATCAGGTAGGAACACCTACTTATGCAGCCGATTTGGCCGCCGCCATTGTTGTTATAATCAATAACGGAGAGTTTGTGCCCGGTGTATATAATTTCTCTGACGAAGGGGTGTGCAGCTGGTACGACTTTACGGTAACGATACATCGCATAGCCGGTATCGCTGCCTGCCGTGTAGTGCCTATCGATACGGCCGACTATCCCTCGGCGGCCACGCGGCCTTTTTACAGTGTGATGAACAAGAAAAAGATAAAAAACACTTACCCTGTGGCGATACCTCACTGGGAGGAAAGTTTGCGGAAGTGTATCGCCATATTGCAGAGTCAAAACTAAAAACAACCGATACGACGTGAGTACATTTACCGAAGAGATTCAGAAACGACGCACATTTGCTATTATCAGCCACCCCGATGCGGGTAAAACGACCCTTACCGAGAAACTTTTGCTTTTCGGCGGCGCTATCCATGTTGCCGGAGCCGTGAAATCGAACAAGATAAAGAAAACCGCTACCTCGGACTGGATGGAAATCGAGAAGCAAAGAGGTATATCGGTAGCCACTTCGGTGATGGGATTCAATTACGGCGATTATAAAATAAATATTCTCGACACGCCCGGACACCAAGATTTTGCCGAAGATACTTACCGCACATTGACGGCTGTCGACAGTGTTATTATCGTAATTGATGTAGCAAAAGGCGTTGAAACACAGACGCGTAAATTGATGGAAGTGTGCCGCATGCGCAAGACGCCGGTTATCGTTTTCGTCAATAAGCTCGACCGTGAAGGTCAAGACCCGTTCGACCTGCTCGATGAGATAGAATCGGAGTTGAAGATCGCGGTACGTCCGCTCAGTTGGCCTATCAATATCGGCCAACGTTTCAAGGGCGTTTACAACATATATGAGAAGAATCTCAATCTTTATACGCCCAGCAAGCAGGTTGTTACCGAGGCGATAGAATTTCGGGATATCGACAGTCCCGAGTTGGAGAAGCATATCGGAGAGTCCGATGCGACCAAGCTTCGTGCCGATTTGGAATTGATTTCCGGAGTATATCCCGATTTCGATGTCGAAAAATATTTGTCTGGCGATTTAGCTCCGGTATTTTTCGGGTCGGCACTCAATAATTTCGGAGTGAGGGAGTTGCTCGATTGTTTTGTCGAGATTGCTCCGTCTCCGCGTCCTGTACAGGCGATAGAGCGGGAGGTTCGTCCCGAAGAAGAGGCTTTTTCAGGATTCGTTTTCAAGATACATGCCAATATGGATCCCAATCATCGCAGTTGCATTGCGTTCGTGAAAGTCTGTTCGGGAACATTTGTCCGGAACGAAAACTATAAGCATGTGCGCTTGGGCAAGATGATGCGTTTTTCAAGCCCTACGGCCTTTATGGCGCAGCGCAAGTCTACGGTCGACGAGGCCTATCCCGGTGATATAGTAGGTCTGCCCGATACGGGAAACTTCAAGATCGGAGATACACTTACGGCAGGAGAGGATCTTCATTACAAGGGATTGCCCAGTTTTTCGCCCGAGATGTTCAAATATATCGAGAATACCGACCCGATGAAGACCAAGCAGTTGAACAAAGGGCTCGATCAGTTGATGGACGAGGGTGTGGCCCAGATGTTTGTCAATCAGTTCAACGGTCGCAAGATTATCGGTACGGTAGGTCAATTGCAGTTTGAGGTCATTCAGTACCGGTTGCTGCATGAGTATGGGGCTCAATGCCGTTGGGAAACCATCAGCCTCTATAAAGCCTGCTGGGTCGAGAGCGACGATGTCGAAGCTCTTGAAAATTTCAAGAAACGTAAATACCAGTTTATGGCCAAAGATCGAGATGGTCGCGATGTATTTCTGGCCGATTCGGGTTATGTGTTGCAGATGGCGCAGAGCGATTTCCCGAAAATCCGTTTCCACTTCACTTCGGAGTTCTGACGGAACGGTTGTGGCTAATCATTTGCGCATGTGGCGTAATATGATTACTTTTGCGGGCATAAGCAACCCTTATCGTGGAGTAAAAACTTATCATCAACATATATGCAAGAAAAAATCATCATTCTCGATTTCGGCTCGCAGACTACGCAGCTCATAGGCCGCCGTGTGCGGGAGCTCGATATCTACTGCGAGATACTGCCTTATAATAAATTCCCGTATGACGATGAGAACATCAAAGGCGTCATACTGTCGGGTAGTCCTTTCTCTGTATACGACAGTAAGGCTTTCAAGACCGACTTGTCGCAGATACGGGGAAAATATCCCATTTTGGGAATTTGCTACGGGGCACAGTTCTTGGCTTACAGCAACGGCGGAAAAGTAGAGCCGGCACAGAGCCGCGAATACGGGCGTGCCCATCTGTCCCGTTTCTGTAAAGACAATGTCTTATTCAAGAATGTGCGGGAAAATACACAGGTGTGGATGTCGCACGGCGATACCATTACGGCCGTTCCCGATAATTTCAAGGCTATCGCTTCGACTGACGAGGTTGCCATTGCCGCTTATCAGATCGAGGGCGAGGAAGTGTGGGGCGTGCAGTTCCACCCCGAAGTGTTTCATACCGAAGACGGTACGCAGATATTGCGTAATTTCGTCGTTGATGTATGCGGTTGCAAGCAGGATTGGTCTCCCGCATCATTTATCGAAACGACGGTCGCCCATCTCAAAGAGCAGCTCGGCGATGATAAAGTCGTGCTCGGGCTTTCAGGGGGGGTCGATTCTTCGGTAGCGGCTGTTTTGCTGAACAAGGCCATTGGTAAAAATCTTACTTGTATTTTTGTCGATCACGGTTTGTTGCGGAAAAACGAGTTCGAGAATGTCATGCATGACTACGAGCATCTCGGCTTGAATGTTATCGGGGTCAATGCCAAAGAAAAATTTTATCGCGAACTGGCCGGTGTGAAAGAACCCGAGCGTAAGCGTAAGATTATAGGCAAAGGCTTTATCGATGTCTTCGATGAAGAAGCCCATAAGATAAAAGACGTGAAGTGGCTGGCACAAGGGACGATATACCCCGATGTCATCGAGTCTCTTTCCATTACCGGGACGGTCATCAAGAGCCACCACAATGTAGGCGGTCTTCCCGAGAAGATGAATCTTAAATTGTGCGAACCCTTGCGTTTGCTTTTCAAAGACGAGGTGCGCCGTGTGGGACGCGAATTGGGAATGATGGAACGCCTGATCAATCGGCATCCGTTCCCGGGACCCGGTTTGGCCGTGCGTATTTTGGGCGATATTACCCCCGAGAAGGTGCGTATTTTGCAAGATGCCGACGATATTTTCATTCAAGGATTGCGCGATTGGGGGCTTTACGATAAGGTATGGCAAGCCGGTACGATATTGCTGCCCGTGCAATCGGTTGGCGTGATGGGCGATGAGCGTACTTATGAGAATGCCGTTGCTTTGCGTGCCGTAACTTCGACCGATGCCATGACGGCCGATTGGGCACATTTGCCTTATGATTTCCTCGGGAAAGTGTCGAACGATATTATCAATAAGGTAAAAGGCGTCAATCGCGTTACCTATGACATCAGCTCCAAACCGCCTTCGACAATCGAGTGGGAGTAATAGAAAAAAGTTCCTTTTGGATATTTGGCCGGGATTGTAACATCTGTTGCAATCCCGGTATTTTTATCTATTTGCCGTTCTGAGTAAATAGATGGAGGAAAACGTATTTGCTCCGGCCTCGCGTAGGTTTATTTTCTTAGTGTTGTTGTATATATGTTGATGTTAATAATATAGAATTTATTAATAAATAATTTTGATTTTATGTACTTCTTTTATTTCTTTGCAGAGCTTATTAAGTTAAATCTTTTTGAACGGAGATGTTGAAAGTTTACCCGATTGCTCTAATAGTTTTGTTTTTGACTGCCTGTGCCGAATCGAAAAAAGTTCCGTATTTACAGAATATCGATTCTGTCATGTCCGCGATGGAGAAGACGGCCCAGGTTTCTGATCCGATCTTTGTTACAGGGGATATTCTTGCAATTACCGTTACTTCGCCTATGCCGAAGGCGGTCGCTGTATTCAACAATCAGAATATCAATTCTGATGAACCGGTCAACACGGAAACTCAGATACCCACTTATCTGGTCGATAGCCGGGGGGAAATCAATTTTCCTTTGGTGGGAAAGTTGCGTGTTGCCGGTCTCTCTCGTTCTGCTGCCGAACAGTTGATCGTAGAATCTATTTATCCCAAATATCTTACCGAGCCACCTTCGGTTTCGATACGTATTCACAATTTCAAAATATCGGTGTTGGGTGAGGTGAAAAATCCCGGTATATACGAAATCCCCAATGACCGTGTCTCTATTCTCGAAGCTATCGCCATGGCGGGCGACCTTACGATAACGGGACGCCGCGATAATATCTTGCTCATACGTCAGTACGATGGGAAAGAAACGGTCAGCCGTTTCGACCTGAACGATGCCCGACTGCTTACGCAGCCCGATTATTATTTGCGCCAGAACGATATCGTCTATGTCGAACCCAATAAATCGAAATCCCGTACATCCCGGGTTATATCGCCTATCGCCAGCATATCGGTAAGTATCGTTTCGCTTTTGGTAACATTGGCCAACCTGATAGTGAATGTTGTAAGATAATTTACAAGAAAGAATGTATGGATAAAGAGATTGTGCCCCCGATGAAAGACGATGAAGAATCGTCGATAGATTTCAAAGAATTGTTTCTTCTGTTTTTCAGCCATTGGAAATGGTTTGTAGCCAGCGTAGCAATCTTTTTGGTCGTGGCTGTTTTCTGGTTGATGAGGCAGAACGACGTATATACGGTATCTTCGATGATACTCATGAAAGGCGAGAATTCCTCAACGCCTTCTTCCGAAGCTGTTGTCATGGAGGGATTCGGATTGATGTCGGCCGGGAAAATAAATACCGATGACGAAATCGGAATCATGCGTTCCAAGAATGTTTTGTCGCAGGTCGTCAGCGATTTGAAGTTATATGTTGCGTATTACGAACAACGGGGTATGCGCAAGGTAGAGTTATACGGCGACACACCGCTCTTCCTTGATATTGATTCTTTGTTAGTCCCTTATCTGGCGACGCCCATAGCCATCAAGGCCGTACCTGATAAAGAAAACGGCGGATATATCCTCACGGTCGCTTACGATGAAGAGGAGCAAGAATTGCCTTTTGCCGGCGATTCGATGCGTGTTGCGATAGGCGATATATCGTTTATGCTTTTTAAGCGGTGCGGCGTGTGTGAAGAGCCGCATACGTTGTACATTAATGTTGTACCGCCGAAGTTTGTCGTACGCCAGTTAGAGCAGCTTGTTTCCGCTTCGCCCGTAGAGAAAGGTTCTTCCCTTATTACGATGTCGGTCGAGATGAGTCAGGTCGAGAAAGCCAAAGACATTCTCTATAAAATTGTCTATTATTACAATGCCCTGTCTATGGCCGAGAAAAACAGGGTGGCCGAGAATACCGAGCGTTTTATCGATGAGCGTTTACGGCTGTTGTCGTCAGAATTGGGGTCGGTCGAAGATGCCGTCGAGGATTTTATGCGCAATAACGAGTTGGTCGATATAACGGCTAATGCTGCTTCCTATCTTGACGAGTCGAAAAGTATAGAAGAACGCCTGTTCGATGTCGAAACGGAGATGAACCGGTTGGATTATGTCGGGCAGTTTATCACCGATACCGCCAATCGCTATTCACTCATACCGGCTGTGGAAATCAGTAACCAGACATTTCTGACGATTGTCGATGCCTATAACAGTAAGTTGATGGAGCGGGAACGGCTTTTGCGGTCGGTCTCGGAGAGCAATCCGGTGTTGATGACGGTCAGTCAGGATTTGGAAATTTTACGGCGTGGAGTCAAAGACGGCGTTGTTTCGACACGGGCGGGCATGGAGATTGCCCGGAGGGATCTTTTGGCGAAAAAACATGAAGCCAAAAGCCGCATACAAGAAGTCCCCGGTTTGCAACGCGAGTCGGCCGAAATATCCCGTCAACAACTCATCAAGGACAAGCTGTATGTTTTTTTGCTGGAAAAACGGGAGGAAAATTCTTTAAATAAAACCTTGACCGTACCTCGGGCCATCATTATGGACATACCCGATACGTCGGGGATTCCGGTATCTCCGAAAAAGAAAAACATATTGCTTATCGCCCTGTTTTTGGGGGTGTGTGTTCCCGCCGGAATCATTTTCTTGCTCGATTTCTTCAATGACCGTTTCAAAGATCGCGCCGATGTGGAGAAACTGACGACACTGCCCATACTCGGCGAGATATGCACAAAAGGCGATCATGATGAGAATTTGGTCGTATCGGCGTGGTCGGTTGCGCCGATTACCGAACTTTTCCGTCTGCTGCGTAATAATCTGCAATTTGTAATGACTTCGCCCGAGAAGAAAGTAATATGCGTTACATCGACCGTGTCGGGTGAGGGAAAAACATTTCTGGCGTCCAATTTGGCTTTGAGTTTCGGCCTTATCGGTAAAAAAGTGCTGTTGGTAGGCATGGATATACGTCGTCCGCAATTGTATAAATATTTCGATATACCGCAAGTAATGCAGGGGGTAACGACATATTTGTTGGGTATGGAAAACGATATAACCCGGCTTATCATACCCTCGAAAGTCATGACCGATCTCGATTTGTTGCCTTCGGGACCGATACCGCCCAATCCAAATGAGTTGCTTTACGGGCATCGGCTCGAAGAGTTGATCGGTGAGTTGCGTAGCCGGTACGACTATATCGTCATCGATACGGCACCGGTAGGTATGGTTTCGGATACGATGTTGATACGGCGGGTAACCGATGTGATGCTATTTATCGTGAGAGCCGGTTATACGGCGAAAAAATCGTTTGCCTTGCTCGATAAGATAGTTTCGTCCGGGCGTTTCCCCGCCCCGTATTTGGTTGTCAATGGAGTAGACATGGAGTCTCGTTCGTATGGCTATCGCCGTTATGGATACCATTCGTCTTATGGTTATGATGCCGGACGGGTATCCGCACCGGAAAAAAGCAAGCCGGAATAGTAAAGTCATCATATATGCCCCGACGCCCTCTCCCGCAGAGGGCGTTTTTTGTTATCAACAGAAAGGTGCATTTTATCGAGCGGGGCGTTTTTCATTGAAAAAAAATATATATATTTGCTTCTTGATATGTCGGCGCGAAATCGTTGCCGGTTCATTCGCAACATAATAAAACAGTTATATATGAAATTCGTCGTATCAAGTACATTGTTACTTTCTCATTTGCAAACCGTGGGAAGAGTGATTAATTCCAAAAACTCTATGCCTATTCTCGATAATTTCCTTTTTGCTTTGGAAGGAAATGAATTGACGATAACGGCTTCTGATCAAGAAACGACAATGACCACAACTATCGGTCTGATCGAGGCAGAAGGAAAAGGCCTGTTTGCCGTGTCTGCGAAAATTCTGCTCGATCCCCTGCGCGAGTTGCCCGAACAACCTTTGACATTCCAAATCAATGACGAAAATTTGGAGGTATTTCTCTATTACCAGAATGGTAAATACAATTTTGTGGGCGTCAACGGCGATGAATACCCGCAGCGTCCGCCCATGAGCGAAAAGGCGACCCGTTTGACGATGCCCGCGTCGGTATTGTTGGGAGGTATTACCCGCAGCCTTTTTGCTACGGCCAATGACGAATTGCGCCCTGTTATGAACGGCGTGTGCATGGATATTCACCCCGAAGATGTCGTTTTTGTCGCTTCTGACGGATATATTTTGGTGCGTTGTCGCAATACGTCCGTAAAATCGGGTCTTGAATCGACCGTGATTCTGCCCAAAAAACCCGCTTCGCTTTTGAAAAATATCCTTTCGAAGGAATCGGGCGATATAACCATAGAGTTCGATGAGAAAAACATCTGTTTCCATTTGGCGAATTTCGTCCTTATCTGTCGTCTTATCGAGGGGCGTTACCCCAACTATATGTCGGTAATTCCGCAAAACAACAGTAACCGCTTGATTATCGACCGTACTTTGTTTATCAGTGTGTTGCGTCGTATATCGGTTTTCTCCGATCCGGCAAATTCGCTGGTGCGTCTCGATTTGAGTCCCAACCGGCTGGTTGTTTCGGCTCAGTATGCCGGTCTTTCTACGTCGGCCGACGAAAGCATCACGTGCAATTATACAGGCGATACGATGTGCATCGGTTTCAGTGCGACGCAACTCGTGGAGATACTCAATAATATCGATTCGCAAGAGGTTTTGGTCGACTTGGCCGATCCCGGTAGAGCCGGAATCCTTCTTCCCGGGGAAAATGAGCCCGATGAAGATTTGCTGATGTTGCTCATGCCCATGATGTTGAAAGACTGATCGTTGCGCCATGCAGTTGAATCTTAAAAATCCGTTGGTCTTTTTCGACCTCGAAACGACCGGTATAAATATATCGACCGACCGTATCGTCGAAATCAGTTATTTGAAAGTCTATCCTGACGGACGGGAAGAGACGAAAACAATGCGTATCAATCCCGGTATGCCTATACCGCCCGAAGCGACGGCCGTGCATAAAATCACCGATGCCGATGTGGCAGGGTGTCCCACATTCAAGGAGGTGGCGAAGACGATTGCTGCCGATCTCGAAGGGTGCGACTTGGCCGGGTATAATTCCAACCGTTTCGATGTGCCGTTGTTGGTAGAAGAGCTTTTGCGTGCCGGTGTTTCTATCGATATTTCCCGTCGGAAACTTATTGATGTGCAGACGATTTTCCATAAGATGGAGCAACGCACGCTTTCGGCGGCCTATAAGTTTTATTGCGATAAAGATCTCAACGATGCTCATGCTGCCGAGGCCGATACGCGGGCTACCTATGAAGTGTTGAAAGCGCAACTCGACCGCTATCCGCAGCTCAAAAATGACATGGCTGCACTGGCCGATTTTACCTCTTATACGCGGAATGTCGATTTGGCCGGGCGTATTGTCTATAACGATCAAGGAGTGGAGGTCTTCAATTTCGGAAAATACAAAGGCCGTTCGGTGGCCGAAGTATTCAAGGTCGATACCGGATATTACGGTTGGATGATGCAGGGTGAGTTCCCGCTCAATACCAAAAATGTAATTACCAATATCAAGCTGCGTTCGTTCAACCAGAAGTGAAAACAGAAACGGCAAGGCGTGGAACGGCCTTGCCGCTTTCGCAAGAAAAAGATTTTGCCATGTTGCAAGGAAAGAAAATCATATTGGGTATTACCGGAAGCATTGCTGCTTATAAAGCGGCTTACCTCACGCGGGCTTTGATAAAAAAAGGGGCAGAGGTGCAGATTGTCATAACGCCGGCGGGAAAGGAATTTATCACGCCGGTAACGTTGTCGGCTCTGACGGGGAAACCCGTCATTAGCGAGTTTTTCTCGGCCAATGACGGTACATGGCACAGCCATGTCGATTTGGGCTTGTGGGCCGACCTCTTGCTGATTGCCCCGGCCACAGCTTCTACAATAGGGAAAATGGCCAACGGCATTGCCGACAATATGTTGATTACGACCTATCTCTCGGCAAAGGCACCTGTCTTTGTCGCACCGGCAATGGATCTCGATATGTTTGCACACCCTACGACACAACATAATCTCGATTTGTTGCGTTCGTTCGGCAATCATATTATCGAGCCGGCGACCGGAGAACTGGCCAGCCATCTCGAAGGGAAGGGGCGTATGGAAGAACCCGATCGTATCGTAGAGCGCATCGAAGCGTTTTTTGCTTCCCGGCAGTCGTTGCGTAGGCGTAAAATCGTTATAACGGCGGGACCCACGTATGAAAAAATCGATCCTGTGCGCTTCATAGGAAATTACTCCTCGGGTAAGATGGGCTTTTCGTTGGCGAAAGTTTGTGCCGAAAGGGGAGCCGATGTCGTGCTCATTGCCGGGCCCGTGTCATTGTCTACGCCCCATGCTTCGATACGGCGTGTCGATGTGGAGTCGGCCGAGGATATGTATCGGGCGGCGGTGAAGGAGTATGTCGATGCCGACGCTGCTATTTGTTGTGCCGCCGTGGCCGATTATGCTCCGGCCGAATGCAGCGATACGAAGTTGAAACGCTCGTCGGACAGTCGGACGATCGTTCTGAAACCGAACAAGGACATTGCCGCCGAATTGGGTAAGATAAAACGTCCCGGACAATATTTGGCCGGCTTTGCTCTTGAAACCGACCACGAAGCAGAGAATGCACGGGCAAAAATGCAGCGTAAAAATTTCGATTTTATCGTCCTCAATTCATTGCGCGATACCGGTGCGGGTTTTAAGGGCGATACCAATAAGGTAACGATATGGCATCGCGACGGTCGCTCGGTCGAGTATCCGTTGAAAAGCAAAGGTGAAGTGGCGGCCGATATTATCGATACATTAGCGGCTTGTTTCGAGGGGAAATAAAATAAAAAACGCTTTCTCCCGTATTTATAAAAAAGGCTTCGTTATGAAAAATTTGTGGCTGTTGAGTTTCTTGTGTCTGTTGTCGGCCTTTTCGGTGTCGGCACAGGAACTTTCGTGCCGGGTGCAGGTCAACAGCGACAAAATACAAGGAACCAACAAACAGGTTTTCACGACTTTGCAACAGGCGATTACCGAGTATATCAACACCCGTAAATGGAGTGAGGCTCAGATTGCCGTCAATGAAAAAATCGATTGCAGCATACTCATCATTGTCAATTCGGTAACCGATACCCGGTATTCGTGCGAGATACAGGTGCAGTCGCGCCGTCCGGTCTATAACTCGTCCTATACTACGACGATGCTCAACTTCCGCGATACGGAGTTTGAGTTTACCTATCAGGAGTACGACCCGTTGGTGCACAATGAGATGACGATGGAAAATAATCTTACCGGTGTACTCGATTTTTATGTGTATATGATTCTCGGCATCGACTTCGACAGTTTCTCTTATAAAGGCGGAGAATATTTTTTCAAACAGGCCGAGAATTTGGTAACGATGGGACAGTCGACGCAGGAAATCGGCTGGACGGGATTTGGTAGCAGTCGCAATCGTCATGCCCTCATGTCGGCATTTATAGAGAACCGCAACGAGCCGTTCCGTCAGCTTTGGTACACCTATCACCGGTTGGGTCTTGACGAAATGGCGTTGAGCGTCGATAAAGGTAGGTCGAAGGTAACCGAGGCTCTCGGTAAACTGGTCGAATTTTATGAGTTGTCGTCGACGTCGGTGTTGCTTCCTTTGTTCAGCGACAGTAAGCTCGACGAGGTTGTCAATATTTATTCCGAGGCGCCCCGTCAGGAAAAAGACGAAGTGTACAAGATACTGAATCGTCTTTATCCTACCGAGACCAAGCGCATCGAGCCTTTACGCAAATAGTCCTTTCTTCCGGAGGTTTATGATACAGAGATTATTTATACGCAATTATGCCCTTATCGATTCGTTGGAGATCGATTTTCGTCCCGGGTTTACGGTTTTGACAGGAGAAACGGGAGCGGGTAAGTCGATTATTTTGGGGGCTCTCTCTCTTATTTTGGGACAGCGTGCCGACAGTAAAGCCATCAAGGACGCTGCGCAGAAAACGGTTATCGAAGGTACGTTCGATGTGTCGGCTTATGAGATGCGCTCTTTTTTTGAGGAAAATGATTTGGACTATGAGCCTTCTGGAATCTGTATTTTACGCCGAGAGTTGTCGCCGGCAGGAAAAAGTAGGGCTTTTGTCAATGATACGCCCGTTTCCCTGACAGTGCTCAAAGAGTTGGGAGAGCAGCTTATCGATATACATTCCCAGCACCAGAATCTGCTTTTGGGAGACAACCGCTTCCAGTTGCGTATGATCGATATTTGGGCCGGTGATGAAAGTCTGCTTTCGCAATACCGGACGGAATATAAGCGTTATTGTGATTTGCGCGATTCGCTTGATCGGTTGCGGAGGGCGAGTGAAGAAAATCGTAAAGAAGAAGACTATCTTCGTTTTCAGTACGACCAGCTCTGCGAGGCTCGCCTTCAACCCGGAGAACAATCTCTTTTGGAAGACGAACAGGAGATGCTCACCCATGCAGGAGAGATAAAAAACGCCTTGTATTCTGTCGCTCAATATTTGGGTGGCGATGAGGGCGGGGCTCTTTTGCAGATGAAGGAGTGCCAGTCGGTCCTGCGGTCGTTGCTGCGTATTTATCCGGCAGTGGAGCCATTGAGCGAACGCATAGAGTCGGCTTATATCGAAATGAAAGATATTCTCGGCGAGATAGAAGACCGACAAGAAACGGTTTCTGTCGATCCTATACGTTTGCAAGAGGTAGAAAGCAGACTCGATTTGATTTACGGTTTGCAGCAGAAACATCATGTCTCTGCGATCGATGAGTTGTTGTCGTTACAAGCCGATTTGCAACAACGGCTCGAAGCCATAGACCATTCCGATGAGCAGATCACCGAATTGCGGAGGAAACTTTCGGAACAGGAAAAGTCGCTACATACATTGGCCGAGCGTTTATCTGCTGCCCGTCATGAGGCTTCGGTCGGATTTACCGAAAAACTTATCGAACGGGCCCGGCCGTTGGGTATGCCGCATTTACGATTCGAGGTGGAATGGAAATCCAAAGAAGGTTTCGATACCGACGGAACCGAGTCGGTGCGTTATCTTTTCTCGGCCAATAAAAACAGACCTATGGAATCGGTAGCCGATATAGCCTCGGGGGGGGAAATATCCCGTTTGATGCTGACCATAAAATCGTTGGCTGCCGATGCCGCCGCTCTCCCCACGATTATTTTCGATGAGATCGATACCGGGGTATCGGGCGAAATAGCCGACAAAATGGGAGAGATCATGGCGGGCATGGCACATTATATGCAGGTTGTCGCAATTACTCACCTTCCGCAGGTCGCTTCCCGTGGCGAATATCATTATCGTATTTATAAAAACGATGAGGGTGAGACGACACAGACGTGCATCGAGCCGCTCGACGATACCCGTCGTGCAGAGGAGATCGCCCGCATGTTGAGCGGGACACAGCTTACCGAGGCGGCTTTGAAAAATGCCCGGGAATTATTGAATAGAAAATAAATCATAATATATGGAAGAGAATAATCTGATTTTCGGAATCCGGGCTGTCATGGAAGCGCTCAAAGCCGGGAAAGAAATCGACAAGATATTGATAAAAAAAGACCTGCAAGGCGAGTTGGCGCAAGAGTTGTTTGCCGCTGTAAAGGGAACGAATATTTTTATACAACGTGTTCCTATCGAGAAAATCAATCGTATAACCCGTAAAAATCATCAAGGGGTTATAGCCTTTATATCACCGGTCTCGTACTTGCGGCTCGAAAATATCGTGCCTACGCTTTATGAAGAGGGAAAAATACCTTTTATCGTTTTGCTCGACGGCCTTACCGATGTCCGTAATTTCGGCGCCATAGCCCGTACTTGCGAGTGTGCTGGGGTCGATGCCATCGTGATACCCGAGCGCGGAAGTGTCTCAGTAACGCCCGATGCGGTGAAAACTTCGGCAGGGGCGTTGTTGCATCTGCCGGTATGTCGGGAACGTTCCATTCCCGAAGCGTTGCACTATCTGCAAGGTTGCGGAGTGAAAATCGTTGCAGCTTCGGAGAAAGCGTCGGAACTTTACACAGCCCCCGATTATACCGTTCCTGTGGCAGTGGTAATGGGTGCTGAAGATGTGGGTCTTTCTCCGCAGACGCTCCGTTATTGCGAGACTCGGGTCGCTTTACCTCAAAGGGGACAAATCGGTTCGCTCAATGTGTCGGTGGCAGCCGGAGTGATGATATACGAGGTCGTGCGCCAGCGTATGGGAATGGAGTAAGGTAAAGCGGAAATCCTTTGTTTGTAGGGCGACCGGCGCAGATTTCTCCGGGGACCTATGTGAGGGAATCCCCATGCTTTTCGTTTGGCCGGATATGCTTCTGTTGTTGTCTGTGTGTGGCGATTTGTCGGTTATGGGAGGAGTATCGCTGCCGGGATCAAAATTCCGATATTACCTCTTTCCCGTCGAGCCAAGCCGCCATATTCAAAACAAGGAGATTCCAATTTTGGAAACCTTTATTTAGAACCGGTTCGCCGTTATCGGGCAGATAGTATTCATGCAAAGCACCAAATCTTTCATAATCCCGTCCGAGCAGCAGAATCGTTTTCTCTGCCAATTCTCGTGCCTCCTCGGTATACCCGTATTGTACCAGCCCTCTGAATACGAGATAATTGACATTTATCCATATAGGACCTTGCCATGATGATGGATTGCCGCTAGCGCGTGTGTCGTACATTTTTTCGAGAGGCGAAAGCGTGCGGATACCGGCCGGTGCATTGTAGGAGAGGGTATCGTGGAAATGGCGTTGTACCATCTCTTTTGCTTGTTCGGGAGTGGCGATACCCGCCCACATAGACATGAATCCGCTCCATACACTCAGTCGTTGTATCAGACAATCATAGGTTCGTGGTTGGCCTACGTGCAGATAGAGGGTTCCCGGTTGCAGAGACTCTATGTCGGGTTTTTCGACTGGTAACAAATTCAGGTCGACGCTGTAATAGAATCCGTCCCTGCGATCCCAACAATGTTCCCGAATATTCTTTTTCAATGTTTCCGCCTCGTTTGCGAAATACCGGGCAATGTCGGGCATATTCAGGCAATCGGCGAGATAATTCATGGCCAGTAGTTCTTTGTACATCAATGCATTCAGAAAAATCGATCCCGAACTGCCATGAGGCCGGTAGAACGTACTCGGATCATTGTCTACCCCGATGGCCTCATCTGTTTCCCAATACATCAGTCCGGTCGCTTTGTGCCGGTGGAAGTTGAGATATTTCGAGACGAATGCCTGCAAAGCGTAGAAATCGTCTCTCAGCCATTCCGTATCTCCGTTCATGTTCTCGACTATAAAAGCGGCGTGTTGTGCCAATGTAGGTTTGTGCATGTTGCTTTTCCATGGATTGCGGGTTTTGAGCATTTCTTCCCGGCTGGGGGCGTTACGTTCTATCCATATGGGAATCCACCCGTCCATGCCTCCGTAGTTCAATGAGTTGAGCACACAACCTTGTTCATATCTGAGTGCCTCCCGGCGGTCTTTGTCCGAGCCGTTTTCGAGTAATATTTGCCTCAAAGCGATGTTGCTTAGCCATGAGTCCCAATCCCACAACATATCGAGATATTGGTTGCTTCCCGGTGCAAGAAACGGATATTTCAATGCGCCCCCGGCTTCGCGATACATGCCTTTCATATCTTTATAGATGTATTTACGACATATCTCTTTGTATTTTTGTATATTTTCGGGAGTCCGTTCGGGCATTTGTGCCGTTGCAGAAAGATACAGCAATATACCGATTGCCGAGAAGATAAGTTTTTTCATGGTCAGTGTATCGATAGTGAGGCGATAAAGATAATAAAATTTGTATTGATGCAGAACTTGCAGATAAAATATGATGTGGTGTGGAGTAAGGCTATGGGGTAAAATAAATGTTCCGGCCGTGCGGCCGGAACATTTATTTTATCTATGAAGGGAAACGAATTTCCCATAACCTTATAAAAAGATAGTAGTAGATAAAATGAAGATTAACCGTATATGTACCCGACATAAAAAGAGAACCTTCCCGATGACGAAACGACTTTCGTCTTGTGTGTCTTTTCAGGTATGAAATCAGGTAAACGAGATTGGGAGGCATCTACGCCTCTTTTTTCATATGGCAAAGTTATACTTTAATCTCGAAATACGAAGCATAAAATCAAAAAAATAAGTCTTCTTCACTGTTTTTTTATTTTACAAAAGCTTTTTTTACCAAGAAATCTTTCTTTGATACGTCTGCATGAAGGCTGTTCGGGAAAATATCGCTAATTTAGTCCCCCATAAGAAAACGAGTTTTATGATCAATCTTCAAATCGAAGGTCTTACCAAGTCATTCGGCGACCGCGTGCTCTTTGCCGATATTGCTTTCGGGCTTTCCGAGGGTGAGCGGGTAGGGCTTATTGCCAAGAACGGTACGGGTAAGACAACCCTTCTCAATATTATTGCCGGAGATGAAAGTTATGATTCCGGTACGATAACGTTCCGTAACGGAATCCGGGTGGGATATTTACGGCAGTTGCCGGTTTTTCCGGCGGAGATAACCGTTTTACAGGCCTGTTTTGCAACGGATAGCGAAATAACCCGTACGATACGCGAGTATGAGTCGGCTATGGCACACAACGATACGGCCCGGCTCGAAACGCTGGTGAATCGTATGGAGCAGCTTAAAGCCTGGGATTACGAACAGAGGGTGAAACAGATTTTATCACAGCTGAAAATCAATGACTTTGATCAACCGATGGGGCAATTGTCGGGCGGTCAGCAAAAAAGAGTGGCGTTGGCAAATGTGTTGATTGCAGAACCCGATTTGTTGATTCTTGATGAACCTACCAACCATCTCGATTTGGAGATGACCGAATGGCTCGAAGATTTTCTTTCCCATAGTCGGGTATGCCTGCTTATGGTAACGCACGACAGGTATTTTCTCGATCGGGTATGCAACCGCATTGTAGAAATAGATTCCCGTGCGTTATATACATATAAAGGAAATTATAGTTATTATCTCGAAAAACGTCAGGAACGCATCGAAGCCCGCAATGCCGAAATAGATCGGGCCAACAATCTTCTGCGCACCGAGCTCGACTGGATGCGTCGTCAGCCTCAGGCTCGCGGTACGAAAGCAAAGTATCGTATCGATGCTTTTTATGAATTGGAAAAAAAAGCTCGTGCCGAGAAAGTCGAAGAGAATGTAACACTTGCAGTCAAATCGTCGTATATCGGTTCCAAAATTTTTGAAATAAAACATTTACATAAACAATTCGGTGAGAAAAAAATCATAGAAGATTTCTCATACACCTTTTCCCGTTATGAAAAAGTAGGAATTGTAGGGAGTAACGGTACGGGAAAATCCACATTCATAAAGATGCTCATCGGTTTGCTTCCACCCGATGGCGGGACGATAGATATAGGGGAAACGGTACGTTTCGGATATTACAGTCAAGAGGGAATACAATTTGACAATCAAAAAAAAGTCATCGATGCCGTACGGGACATCGCCGAAGAGATTTCGTTGGGAGACGGCAAAAAACTTTCGGCATCGCAGTTTCTCCAACATTTCCTGTTCACACCCGAGACACAGTATAACTATATTTACAAATTGAGTGGAGGGGAGAAACGTCGTCTTTATCTATGTACGGTATTGATGAGCAATCCCAATTTCCTTGTGCTTGACGAGCCGACCAATGATCTCGATATTGTAACCCTTAATTTGCTGGAAGATTATTTGCGGCATTTCAAGGGGTGTGTCATAGTCGTTTCGCACGATCGCTATTTTGTCGATAAGGTAGTAGACCATATTTGGGCGTTCGAAGGGGAGGGCCGTATCAAGGACTTTCCGGGAAATTACTCCGATTATCGTTTGTGGAAAGTTGCTCGGGAAGCAGAAGAAAAGCGGACGATGTCTTCTGCCGGTGTTCGGGAGAAAAGGCGAGAAAAACCGGAAAAGGCCGATGCTGAAACGGTGAAACAACGGCGTAAACTGACATTCAAGGAGAAAAAAGAATTTGAAGAACTCGATGCTCTGATTCCACGTCTCGAAGCCGATAAAGCGGCTCTTGAAGCGGATTTGTCTTCCGGGGCATTGTCGGCAAACGAGTTACAGGAAAAGTCTCTTGCCTTAGGTCGGCTTATGGAGGAAATCGACGAGAAGTCGATGCGTTGGCTCGAATTGAGCGAATGGTTATAAATATACTCTTGAACGCCTTATCGCATGAAGTCTTAGCTTTTGTGATAAGCAAGCCAATAAAGACCTCCTACAAAAAAAGCTCCGCCTGTGATATTCCCGAGAGTGGCCGGTATGAGGTTGCGCACGACAAAGTCGTATATCTCCACATCGGCCCCCTGCAACATACCCAGAGGTATGAAAAACATGTTGGCTATGCTATGCTCGTAGCCGAGAGCCACGAAACACATCACGGGAAACCATAGGCCGATGAACTTTCCGGCTGCGCTGCGGCAAGCTATTCCCAACCATACGGCCAGACATACAAACCAATTTGCCCCGATTCCTTTGATGAAAGTAACACCCCATGACATACCGACCTTTGCTTCTGCGATATTCTGTATGGCCGTATTCCAGGGATCGGACTTTACAATGTCTGCCAGATATACCATGACGTAAACAAAAAAGATAGCTCCGATAAAGTTTCCGATATATACCAATAACCAGTTGCGTAGCACCGGTATGAGTCCGTATTTATGATTGCACAGTCCCGGAATCAGTACGGCATTATTCCCCGTGAACAGTTCGGCGCCGGCAAAAACGACCAGTATAAGTCCGAGGGGGAACATCGCTCCCGATAAAAGACGCTGCAAGCCCGGATTATTTGTTGTAATTTCAGGAAATCCGTATCCGATGACAAGCGATAACAGACCGCCCATCGCTATGTATATACCGGCCAGAATAGCAAGAGTCAGAGTTTTTCGGGTACTGAAAGAAATTTTTTGTATGGCCGTATTTTCTGCGGCGGTGATAATTTCGGGAGATGATAATACGCTCATAGCCAGAATAAAACGTTTTTTTTTACGTGAGCCGCAAAGATACGACTTTTTATTCCTCTTCGGAAAAAAAGTCGTACATAAATCAATTGCCGGTGAACAAATTTCTGGTAGCGCTGTTTTATAATCAGAAAAGCATCTCAAAAGTGTTTGAGATCGAAATCAAAACAATCAAGAAGATATATTCTCGTTTTTGTGTGTTTCATTGGTATTTATCCTGCTTATTCTGAAAAAGAATAAGTCTATCCTCTTTCTTGTTTTTGATATATTTCAAGCTCGAAGAAGGTTGGCTCGTGAGAGTCGTAACCTTCTTTTTTATTTTATGTCCGTAGCACTTTTGATGTATTCCATGACGTCGTTCATACCATGTATGAATTTTTCGAAATCTTTCGGATAGAGAAAAATTTTGTGTTTTTCAAACTGTATTTCTCTGCTTTCTTCATCTCTTAGAACACGCTTGCTTTCAGTAATAGCCAAAAATAACTCACCGGTATTGTTTGCTTTGACATCTAAATAGTAAATTCTTTTACCGGCTTTGATGCTTCGTGTAAATAGAATATCGTTTTCTCGTGGGTATGTAACTAATTCATCATTCATAATTAATACAATAAATAGGGACAGAATTCCAAATTATTAACTAAACCATTTTCACAAATAAAACAAATAAATTCTATATCAACAACTTTATAAATATAAAAATTTACTAAATAATATGCGTCGCTATATCGTTTTCCGGATTGAAAGAAAAAAAGAATGGCGGTTAGTAGGGAAACTTCAAAAATGTTGTACCTTTACGGCCGAAAAATAAATTTGGTAAAATGATCAATCGTGCTTTGATCCGGACAAAAGTGGTGCAAATCGTCTATTCGTATTTGATAGACGGCGATAAAAGTATAGATACTGCCGAGAAAGAACTTTTCGCAAGTCTCGAAAAATCATATGAATTGTATCATTTACTGTTGCTTATTCCTGTTGAAGTAACACATTTGCAGCGTCTGCGCATAGATAATGCACGAAGTAAATTCATGGCTACGGCCGAGGAGAGAACGCCCAATACACGTATGATCGATAATCGCTTTGTGGCTCAGTTGGAGGAGAACAAAACATTCTCGAAATATATCGAAGAGCGGCCTTTGGTGTGGAACGATGATACCAATTATTTGCGTTCGTTGCTCGACCGTATTTTGTCGTCGGAGATTTATGCGCAGTATTTGGAAGCAGAAGACTCGTACGAAAATGACCGTACTTTCTGGAAGAACATCTATCGCCGCCTGATTTTCTCCGATGAAAATCTGGGAGAAATATTGGAGTCTCAAAGCCTATATTGGAATGATGATATGCCTATCATTTCGACGTTCGTACTTAAAACCGTAAAACGGTTTGAAGAATCGGCGGGAAATGAGCAGGAACTGTTGCCGATGTTTAAGGACGAAGACGACCGTATTTTTGCCCGTACACTTTTCCGTCGGGCGTTGTTGGACAGCAATGATAATAAAAAGTTGATCGAGCAGTTTACCCGGAATTGGGAAATCGAGCGTATCGCTTTTATGGATATTGTCATTATGATTGTAGCTTTGGCCGAGATAACATCATTCCCTTCCATACCATTGCAGGTATCATTCAATGAATATATCGAAATCGCCAAGTCGTATAGTACATCGAAGAGCGGCAATTTTATCAACGGGGTATTGGAGGCTATCACTTCGTTGTTAAAAAAAGAAGGACGATTGGAAAAATAATTTTTCGTTTGTTATAGTGTAGAACAATAAATATATAAACAATAAATAAAAACAATTATGACATTACTTACAATTCTTTTGCAGGAAGCTGCATCACCCAAAGCATCGGGCTATTCGAGTATTATTATGATGGTGGCTCTTATAGCCATATTTTATTTCTTTATGATTCGCCCGCAAAGCAAACGTCAAAAAGAAATCCGAAAATTCCGTGAAGCACTTGCCGAGGGACAGAAAGTAATCACCGCCGGCGGTATTCATGGAAAAGTAAAAAGTATCAAAGATAATACCGTTGTTGTAGAGATAGCCGACAATGTACGTATCACGGTCGATAAAGGTTCTATCTATGCCTCCACAGCCGATACGGCCAATACGACTCCTACCAAATAATTCCAGTCGGATAAAAATAAAAAAGCCGGGATCGAATCCCGGCTTTTTTATTTTGTGGGGTAGGCGTTTTCCTGTTTGACGGTATGATCGGTATTTGCGTTTTTACATGAAAATAGGTTTGGGATAGAGGGTGTCTGCCGATAGTTATAGAGAATATAAAAATGGTCGAATAATAACTTAATTCCGAGGAAAAACTCTATCTTTATCCCCGAAAATCTATACGATAAAAGTAAAGATAATGAGTGATGACGAAAAGAAAAAACGGGTGGGAGTGAAAACTTTTCTTCTGCGTAAACTCGGTAGTGTGCGCAGTCGTTTACAGAGCGAGAGGAGTAAGGACATTTTGACATTTCTGATGTTTGTTGCCCTCTCTTTTCTGTTTTGGATGATGCAGTCGCTCGGCGAAGATATGAACACCGTGTACCGTATTCCCATAAAATATACCAATATTCCCGATAATACCATTATTACGTGTGAACTTCCGACATCTGTTACCGTGCATTTGAGAGATGAAGGAGCCGTATTGATGAATTATAATCTCGAAGGTATCCCTTCGTTCGAGGTCGATTTCAAGCAATATGCCAATAGTCGCAATGCTTTTATCCTTACTTCCGAAGAGATAAAGAATCTGATAAAGAAAAATCTGCGTAATACGACAAATCTTACATCGATGTCTATCGATACGCTGGCTGTGTATTATACACAGGCTGCGGGGAAAAAAGTCAAAGTGCGTATCGAAGGTTCGGTAACGACTGTACCGCAGTGTATTATCAGCGGAAAGATACACTCCGATATCGATTCGGTGCAGGTATATGCTCCCGAGTATTTGTTGAATACGATTTCCTATGTCGAAACCGATTCGTTTGTCGTGAAGGATATAGCTCAGACATGGACACAGACTGTTCCGTTGCGTAAAATCGAAGGAGTGAAAATCGTCCCGAATGAGATAACGCTGACAGTACCTGTCGAAGAACTTACGTCGAAGTCATTATCGGTCCCCGTTTCGGCGGTGAATGTGCCCAGAGGTATGTCTTTGCTTACTTTCCCGGCTGTTGTGAAAGTAGATTGCATGGTTCCCGTGAGCCGTTTTTCTCAAATATCGGCAGAGGATATCGCTGTTGCCGTCGACTATAAAGAGACTCGTAATGCTCCCGAGAAGTTGGCGATAAAAATAACCCGGACTCCCGGGGCGGCATATTATGCAACCGTTGCGCCCGATAGCGTGGAATATATACTGGAACAGAAACACTGATGATTTTATGGAGATTATCGGAGTTACAGGTGGGATAGGAAGCGGAAAATCCGTAGTGTGTCGTTTTTTACATATTTTGGGCTATTCGGTTTATGACAGCGATGAGCGGGCGAAGGTGTTGATGGATTCATCTGCATCTATAAAGTCGGCACTTGTTGCGGAGTTTGGAGCAGATGTGTGCATCGATGGGGTTTTGGATCGCCGTAGATTAGCCGAGATTGTCTTTGCCGATGCTATGGCATTGAATCGTTTGAATGCCATTGTACACCCAGCCGTAAAGTCCGACTTTAAGGAATGGTGTGAAAGGCGGCAAGGGGAGCGTGCTGTTTTTATCGAGTCGGCCATACTCATAGAAGCCGGTTTTTCCGATGTTGTCGATACGATATGGTTGGTTACGGCATCGGAAGAAATTCGAGTTGAACGCATCATGTCGCGTAATGGATGTACCCGTCAAGAAGCCATGTCGCGTATTCATTCGCAAAAAAGTGATGCCGAAAAAGAAAAATTTGCATCGCGTATCATTCATAATAGCGATAAAAAACCGCTTATCCCTCAAATTTTTAGTGCGCTTTCGGTGTTGTCTTAGCCGGTTTTTCGGCTTGTTTAAATGTCTCGGTAGGCTTGATTATCTCGGGAATGTGTATTACTTTTGTGCGACTAATACCAAATGAAGAAAGATAAAGATTATGTTGAAGAAAATTTTATCCATATCGGGTCGTCCCGGACTTTTTAAGTTGGTCTCTCAAGCGAAAGGGGCATTGATTGTTGAAGCCTTGTCTACGGGAAAACGTACGTTGGCGTACAGTCATGATAAAGTAACCTCTTTGGGAGACATAGCCATGTACACGCAGAGTGGGGAAGAGCCCCTTTACAAGGTACTTGATAGTGTAAAGAAAAAAGAAAACGGTGCTGTCGCATCTGTCTCGCCGAAAGCCGATAAAGAAGTTTTGCGTACTTATTTTGCTGAAATATTGCCCGATTTCGATACGGAGCGGGTTTATCCTACCGACATCAGCAAATTGATTTCGTGGTACAATATCTTGGTGCAATCTGGAATAACCGATTTTTCGGTAAAAGAAAAAGGGGAGGCACCGAAAGAAGATAAAACAGAGTAATATCCGAGAGGACATTATAAAACGCATGGGGCGGGAATTTCAATTCCCGCCCCATGCGTTTATAGATTATCGTCGGAATTTGTAATACCGTATCATATCCGATATACCGTAAATCGCCATCGATATACCGAATATCGTCATGATGAGATTTACCGTTCCGAAAGGCTTGAAAATCATGAGGAATCCCGCTATCGTGATCAGTACCGGTACAATATACATACCGACGGGGATAGGCATTATTTGACCCGAACGTATCAGAGAGATGATTTGCGAAATACCTGCAAGGAGAAGTATTATACCTAAGGCTATCAGGATAACAGCATTGAAAAATGTCGGTTGCAGTAACATCCATGCGCCGATGACAAGAGCCCCGATACTTTCGACCAGAACATACCCGGGCATGGGTGTTTCCTTGTTTTTGTAAGAGAAATACCCGATGATTGCAAGTAAGGCGGGAATAGCCAATGTCGCTCCGATAAGCATGATGACAATATTGGGGCCGAGCTGCGGGTTGATAATGATGACAACACCCAATGCAATGGCAAGCAAGTTGCGTATGATGGGATTTTTGAAAAGAGATTCCATAATAAAAAGTATTTTTGATAATAACAAAGATAACCCTTTGATGTTGAATAAAAATATTTTTTGCATTAAAAAAGTGTCGCTTTTCCTGTCGATGGGAATTTTTATTGTGAAAACCTTTTTTTTCGGTTATCTTTGCTTCATCAATATCTCTTTTTATATTTCGCAGATGGAGCGCAAGAAAATATTGTTTATCGTGAATCCGATTTCGGGGACGCATTCCAAGGAGAATGTGCCGGATTGGGTGCAAAATACTCTCGATAAAAATATTTTTGTTCCCGAAATCGTTTTTACCCGATATGGAGGTCATGCTGCCGAGCTTACCCGCGAAGCCGTGAAAGAGAGATATGATTTTGTCATATCGGTCGGAGGAGATGGTACCTGTAACGAAATAGCCCGTTCTTTGGTACATACCGATACGGCGTTGGGTATTGTTCCCGTTGGCTCGGGAAACGGTTTGGCGCGCCATTTGGGGATACCGCTCAATCCTATACGGGCATTGCGTATTCTCAACGATGCAATAGTAGATAACATCGATTACTGCAAGGCCAATGACAAAACTTTTTTTTGTACTTGCGGTATGGGCTTCGATGCGTGGGTAAGTAAAAAGTTTGCCGAAGACAGGCATCGGGGTAAAATGACATATATAAAAAAGGCGATTGAGGAATATCTCACCTACAAGAATGAGGTGTATCGCATCGAAACTTCCGATGGAGTCATACAGGAAAAGGCATTTATCGTAGCCTGCGGCAACGCCTCGCAATACGGGAACAATGCCTATATAACACCACGGGCAAGTCTGCATGACGGAAAAATCGACGTAACGATTATGTTTCCCGTAAGTCCCATCGATGTTTTACCGGTTGCGGTACAACTGTTTACCAAATGGATCAGTGTCAGTTCCAACGTAAAAATTTTTGAAACTCCGGCTTTGACGATTACCCGGGAACGGGAAGGGGTGATGCACCTCGATGGGGAACCGGTCGAAATGTCGAAACGCGTAGACATTACATGTGTTAAGGGTGGACTGAAAGTGTTGGTGCCTCGTACTGAGCAGCATAAGTCGTTGATTGCGCCGATCCAATCATTGGTTTTTGATGTAGTCGATACGATAAAACACGAGTTGGATATTTAATCATATTGTAATTACTTTCGTGATTGCTTTTTTTTGAAGGATTTATCTTTATCTCTTTTGCTTGTTTTTATAAGTTTTCTATTTTAATGTTTGTAAACATTTTGTTTTTGATTGTAATTTATTGATTTATTTATAATTAGTTTGTTTCTTTGAATTTTGGATAGAATGTTTTGGTGATAAAAAGTTTTCCAATTTGGAAAACTTTTTATTGAATTGTTTGTCTGTAAATTTTCTTGTTTATATATTTGTCGAACATTCGGTTCTCGATTTTTTTGAGAAAAAAGAGATTAAAAGGGAATCCTGTGGAAAACAGGAACTATCCCCGTAGCTGTGAGTTTCAGTAGAAGTCTGTTCGATAAATGCCACTGGAAATTTTTGTATATGACCGGGAAGGTGTAACAGATGAAACAAGTCAGAAGACCTGCCGTTTGTGAGTTGTAAAGATGCTTCGGGTCGAAAGCAGGACAACAGACAATCCTTTTGTCATGTATGCCTCTCTGTCTTTTCCCCTTTGCATGCGTATTGTTTGTAAATTTTTAATGTATGTGGTATGATACAGACTATTATCAAACGTGATGGCCGTATTGTCGGCTTCAACGAAGAAAAAATCATGGCGGCTATCCGCAAAGCGATGCTCCATACCGAAAAGGGAGAAGACGAACCGTTGATCCGTAAAATAACCGACCGCATTGCTTGCAATGGCCGTGAACAGATGTCGGTGGAGGAAATTCAGGATTGGGTCGAAATGGAACTGATGAAAAGTCCGCGTAAGGAAGTCGCAAAGAAGTATATCGCTTATCGGGATCAGCGTAGCATTGCCCGTAAGGCCAAGACGCGAGAGATGTTTCTCGATATCATCAATGCCAAGTCCAACGACATCACTCGGGAAAATGCCAATATGAATGCCGATACTCCGGCCGGCATGATGATGAAATTCGCCAGCGAGACGACAAAACCTTTTGTCGATGATTATTTGTTGAGTGATGAAGTAAGAGACGCCATACGTCATGGATACATTCATATCCACGATAAAGATTACTATCCTACCAAGAGTCTGACTTGTGTACAGCACCCGCTCGACAAGATATTGAAAAAGGGGTTTTGTGCCGGACATGGGGAGGCGCGTCCTGCCAAACGCATAGAAACCGCGAGTATCTTGGGCTGTATCTCTATGGAGACGGCTCAAAACGAAATGCACGGAGGACAGGCCATTCCCGCATTTGATTTCTATCTTGCTCCTTATGTGCGATTGAGCTATATCGAGGAGATAAAGGTCATTGAAAAATTTATGGACGCAGATTATTCTCATCTTTATGAGGCACCTATCGATGATTATCTCTATAAGGAACTCGACGGACTGACAGGCGAAGAACGAATCAAGCAACAAGCGATCAATTGCACGGTACGCCGTGTACATCAATCGATGGAGGCGTTTATTCACAATATGAATGCCATACATTCCCGAGGGGGGAATCAGGTCGTTTTCAGTTCGATCAATTATGGAACGGATACTTCGGCCGAAGGACGTTGTATAATCCGTGAGATACTGATAAGCACTTATCAAGGAGTAGGGAACGGCTCTACGGCCATATTCCCCATACAGATATGGAAAAAGAAAAGAGGGGTAAGTTATCTGCCCACCGATCGTAATTACGATTTGTATCGGTATGCCTGCAAAGTAACCGCTCGTCGCTTTTTTCCGAATTTCGTCAATCTCGATGCACCTTTCAACCGGCACGAGTTGTGGCGGGAAGATGATCCCGAACGGTATAAATACGAGGTTGCCACAATGGGATGCCGTACCCGCGTTTTTGAAAATCGTTTCGGTGAAAAGACCTCTATCGGTCGGGGCAATCTCTCGTTTACCACCGTCAATCTGGTACGGCTTGCCATAGAGTGCATGTCGATAGAAAATCGGAACGACCGGATCAATGCCTTTTTTGCCAAACTCGATGAGATTCTTGAAATTACCGCTCGTCAGTTGGAAGACCGTTATAATTTCCAAAAAACGACGTTGGCCAAACAATTTCCTTTGTTGATGACGATGTTGTGGGTCGGTAGTGAAAACCTCAAACCCGATGAAACGATAGAGAGCGTTATCAATCAGGGAACATTGGGGATCGGCTTTATAGGATTGGCCGAGTGCCTCGTTGCCCTTACTGGTAAACATCACGGTGAAGATGCAGCTTCACAGGAATTGGGCTTGCGTATCATTACCTATATGAGAGATCGGGCCAATGAATTTTCCGAGCGGTATCATCACAATTTCAGTGTCTTGGCAACACCGGCCGAGGGTCTTTCCGGGAAATTTACGGCAAAAGACAAGAAAGAGTTCGGGATAATCAAAGGTATAACCGATCGGGAGTATTACACCAATTCCAATCATGTGCCGGTTTACTTCAAGTGTAGCCCCAAGCACAAAGCCGAAATCGAAGCACCCTACCATGAATTGACGAGGGGTGGGCATATTTTCTATGTCGAGATCGATGGTGATGCTACGCACAATCCCGAAGCCATAATGGATATTGTCGATTTGATGGACAAATACGATATCGGTTACGGGTCGGTCAATCACAATCGCAATCGTTGCATGGATTGCGGTTATGAAGATGCTCAGGAAGCCCTTGAAGTTTGTCCCAGTTGCGGCAGTACGCACATTGACCGTCTGCAACGCATTACAGGCTATTTGGTCGGGGCTACCGATCGTTGGAATCATGCCAAACTTGCAGAACTTCATGACCGGGTCGTGCATAAATAATCGGGAACCGGAACTTTCAGTCTTGGATATTGTAGAAGGTACGTCGGTCGATGGTGTCGGCTTGCGTACCTCCATTTACTTTGCCGGCTGTGAGAACGCTTGTAAGGGCTGCCATAATCCGCAGTCGTGGAATATGGCTAACGGTAAGAAATATTCTGTCGATACCCTTTATGACATCGTGCGCGGAGCAGATATGAATGTAACATTCTCGGGAGGAGACCCGATGTTGCAGGCCGGGGCGTTGTGCGCGTTGGCGAGACGTATCAAGGAAGAGTGTGGAAAGACGATATGGTGTTATACCGGGTATCTGTTCGAGAATCTGCTTACCCGTCCCGATACACGGGAGTTGCTTGCTTATATCGATGTTTTGGTCGACGGTCCTTTTATTTTAGCCGAAAGAGACTTATCTTTGCGTTTTCGGGGAAGTCGCAATCAACGTCTTATCGATGTCCGTCGGTCTATCTCCGGGAAACAGACTGTCGAATTTCAACTGTAAAATCTCTTTCGATGAAAAATATAGCCGTTTTCGCTTCTCATGGCGGTTCCAATCTGCAAGCCGTCATCGATGCGATATCCGAAGGTCGTCTTATTGCCCGTATAGGTGCGGTCATCAGTAACAACTCGACCTCATTTGCATTGGAACGGGCCCGTCGTGCCGGAATACCCGCTTATCATATCAGTACCAAGACCGAAAACAGTGAAGAGGCTGTTGCCGAAAAAATGTTGTCTGTCTTGGAGACGCACGATACCGATCTCATTTTGTTGTTGGGCTATATGCGTATGTTGCCGGTTTCGGTATTGAAACGGTATCATAACCGTATTTTCAATATACATCCGGCGTTGTTGCCTCGTTATGGCGGTAAAGGTATGTATGGTATTCACGTGCATGAGGCGGTGATTGCGGCCGGTGACAAGGAGTCGGGCGTAACGATACACCGTGTCGATGAGTCGTATGATCGGGGAGAGATTGTCGCTCAGTCGCGGGTTGTCGTTTTACCCGACGATACGCCCGATACATTGGCAGCTCGCGTGTTGGAACGGGAACATACGTTCTTGGTAGAGACTGTACAGCGTATTCTATCCGGAGGAATACCTGTGAGAGGTTGATTATTGAGTATAAAACCAATGCTCCCTGTCGAAAATTCCGACAGGGAGCATTGGTTTTATTTAGGAGCGGAACGGAGTAATGTGAAAAATCTACTACCAACAGTGCGGGATTTCTTTCTAACGTTTCCTCATGACAGAACGTGATGCTGTGGGGGAGAACCTCATGGAAAACTCTTTTTGCGAAAGTTTTTCCCTTGCTGTTTTGGAAAATAGTTGTTTGTCGTGTGATTTCCGGCAGTTATCGGGAAAGATATTTTTACAGAAGAAATAAACTTTTCCCGAGAGATTCAGTCTAAGAAAGAAAAACAGCGAAACGTATCATGAAAGAAAGAAAAAGAATAGTTTGGTTGATAGGGATATTTGTAGGGATTTTTTGTATCCGTAGTGCTGCTTTTGTTCCCGAAAAGTTGAATCGGGGGCTTGTCGCCGTGAAAACCGAAGGCGGCGTATTTGTGAGTTGGCGGCTTTTTTCTACCGATGACGATAGTACCAGTTTCGATCTTTACCGCGATGGAGTGAAGGTAAATTCACAACCTATCGTTTTGACGAACTATTTCGATGCCGGCGGAAGCGTGACTTCGGAGTATGTCGTAAAGACGCTTTGTCGGGGAAAGCAGGTCGAACATTCTACGGCGGTGTCGAGTTGGGAGCAGCCGTTTTTGCGCATACATCTCAATCGTCCGGCCGATGGAGTAACTCCGCCCTTCCGGGCTGTGAACCGAGGACGCATCGAGGAACGTCCCGAAGGGGAACATTACAGTTACGAACCGAACGATTGCAGCGTGGGCGATGTCGATGGTGATGGTGAATACGAAATCATTGTGAAATGGAATCCTACCAACGCCCGGGATAATTCGTTTCGAGGATATACCGGTGAAGTGTATCTCGATTGTTATAAGCTCGACGGCAGACAGTTGTGGCGTATCGGTTTGGGAAAGAATATTCGTGCAGGTGCACATTATACACAATTTATGGTGTATGATCTCGATGGAGACGGACGTTCCGAGGTAGCCTGCAAGACAGCCCCGGGTACGGTCGACGGTACGGGGAAATATGTACTTCTCGACGGAGATGACCCTCTTGCCGATTACCGTACGCCGGTAGGAGATGAAGTCGTTGGCACGATTATGGAAGGTCCCGAGTATCTCACCGTGTTTGATGGAGAAACAGGGGCGGAGGTAACAACGATTCCGTATGTTCCCGGGCGGGATGTTACGAACGATTGGGGAGATAGAAAAGCCAACCGAAGTGAACGTTATCTGGCGTGTGTAGCCTATCTCGATGGCGAGAAACCGAGTTTGGTAATGTGTCGCGGATATTATATGCAGGCTTATATCGCGGCTTTTGATTTCGACGGAAGAGAGTTGAAATTACGCTGGTTGCATCGTTCGGAAAAAAAAGGAGAGGGTCTTTACGGCGAAGGAGCACATAGCCTCGCGGTGGCCGACGTCGATCATGACGGTTGCGATGAGGTTATTTACGGATCTGCAGTGCTCGACCATGATGGAACGGTGTTGCATCGTACCGGTTTGGGACATGGAGATGCTTTGCATGTTTCAAATCTCATACCCGACAGGGAGGGGTTGGAGATATTCATGGTACATGAAGATATCGGCGGAGCTGATGTGCGTGATGCGGCGACGGGAGAAATTCTGTATCGTGAAGAAGACAACGAAGATACCGGACGAGGGATTGCCGCCGACATTGATCCCGGCCATCGAGGTTTTGAATTTTGTTCGAAAGCTTCACCGAGAATATATTCTACCGCTGGTTTCGAGTCTATCGCCCGGGGGCGTATTCCTTTGAATTTCCGCATTTACTGGGATGGAGATTTGTACGATGAACTCCTCGATGGTACCCGCGTCAGCAAATGGAACCCTCAAAGAAAACGATGTGAAGAAATGGTCGATTTTCGAGATTTACAACCGGTGTCTTCATGTAACGGTTCTAAGAAGACACCTTCGTTGAGTGCCGATATTTTGGGTGATTGGCGAGAGGAGGTTATCTTATGGGATCGGGAAACGGCATCGGATCTGGTTGTATTTACAACAACCCTGCCTACCGATTACCGCATACCTACGCTTATGCATGATCCCCTTTATCGAATGAGTATCGTTTGGCAGAATGTTGCCTATAATCAGCCGCCTCATCTCGGTTTTTATCTGCCCGATCGTTATAGTCGATAGTTCTGTGTCGTTGTTCCGATAGCATGATGTCGCGATCGGCGGGGGTATGGTTTGATTTTGTTGGAAGCAGGAAATGAAGGATTCTGTTTTATAAAATGTCAGAATGTCTGTTTTTGTCAGTATACCAGTTTGCAAGCTGTCAGTAAGATTTTTCGTGTCTAAAAAGACGTGATAATAGGGTGGAAATGCGTTAAGACTCGGGAATTTTTTCTATCTACATCTCTTACGGCATACTGTTTGTTCTCTTTTTTGCAGTATTGACTCCCGATGTAGGGGAGAAGTACGATGAATATGATTAAACCCTAACGATATGCCATATATTGATTATTACAAAATATTAGGCGTTGATAAAAATGCAAGTCAGGAAGATATAAAAAAAGCCTATCGAAAGTTGGCTTGCAAATATCATCCCGATTTGAATCCGAATGACTCTTCGGCAAAAGAGAAATTCCAGCAGTTGAATGAAGCCAATGAAGTATTGGGCGATCCCGAGAAACGGAAAAAATACGATACTTATGGTGAACACTGGAAACATGCCGATGAGTTTGAGGCTCAGCAGAAAGCCTATGGTGCACGAGGCGGTACGGCTCGGGAAGATGGCGGTTATTGGTATTCGACCGACGGTACACACTTTTCGGGTGGCTTCGGCGGAAATGAAAGCGGATTCTCAGACTTTTTCGAGGAACTTTTCGGAAAGCGGGGGGCTTCTGCCGGATTCGGACGCGGACAGTACCGGGGGCAGGATATTCAGGCCGAATTGCCGTTGACATTGCGGGAGGCGGCGGTTACGCATCAGCAAACTTTTACTGTCAACGGTGAGACGTTGCGGATTACCGTACCGGCAGGTGTGGAAAACGGACAGGTAATCAAGTTGAAAGGTCATGGCGGGAAAGGGGTCAATGGCGCTCCGGGCGGCGATCTCTATATAACGTTTATCGTACAAGATGATCCTGTATTTAAAAGGAAAGGTAATGACCTCTATACCGATTTGAATGTCGATTTGTACACGGCTGTTTTGGGGGGAGACGTTATTGTAAATACCCTTGACGGACAAGTGAAGATGAAGGTACAACCGGGAACTCAAAGCGAAAGTAAGGTGCGTTTGAAAGGAAAAGGTTTTCCCTTGTATAAAGAAGAAAGAAAAGCCGGAGACCTTATCGTTACTTATCATGTAACGATACCTACCCATCTTTCGGAAAAACAGAAAGAGCTTTTCGAGCAACTGCGGAAAGGTTGAAACATCTAAAACGAGTAGATTATGCTGAACGATTTCATTCTCATAAAGGATTATTGCGAAAGGTGCAATATAGAGCCGGATTTCATTCTCATGTTAGAAGAAGACGGATTGATAGATATTACGGTTGTAGGCGAGTCGAGATGTTTCCCGGTAGCTCAATTGCCCGAAATCGAACGTTATGTACATTTGTATTACGACCTCTCGATAAATAGGGAAGGTATTGGGGCGGTTAAGCATTTGCTTTCCCAAATCGATGATTTGCAAGAAGAAGTACGTCGATTGCAAAATGAACTTCGTTTCTATCGCTCTTTTGAAGAGGAATAGAATAAAGAAATTTTCTGTGTAGAGAGTCAAGATAGGTTTACAAAGAAAGAGGAGTTACACCCGATTCGGGTGCAACTCCTCTTTCGATAATATTAGCGGATATTTGTGATATTGAAAATCGTGTTGTATCGGAGATACGGTACATTGTACAATTATGTCCTGTCTGTTATGTCTTATTTATGAGAAAGAGAGTCAACGCGATACGAGCAGTCGGTGCAAAATCGATTGGTATTCGTTTTCAAAGTTGGGGGTAAATATGTCTTTATTGAGAGAAGCCTCGATTTCCCGGATAGACCAAAAACGTCCGCATTCGACTTCATCGTTGTCGGGAATAATATTTCCGTCGTAAATAGTGAAAAATGTATTTACCAATTCTTTTTCTATATCCGATTCGAAAATGTATTTGCAAATGAGTACCGGTTGGAAATCGGTGATACCCAGTTCTTCCCGCGCTTCCCTACGGAGGGCGTTTTCTACGCTTTCTCCATAGTCGATGTGGCCGCCTACGGCAGTATCCCATTTTCCGGGCTGTATATCTTTATGTAAAGCCCGTTTTTGCAAGTAAAGATCTCCTCGGGAATTGAACAGTTGCAGGTGGACTACGGGGTGCAATATTTTACTGCCATTATGACATTCTCTTCGGGAGGCTTTCCCCATGACACGGCCGTCGGTATCGACAACCGGAAAAATTTCATTCGGATTGGCCGGCATGATAAGTTCGTTTTTAGGATTGATGATAATTTGCGATGGCATTTCGTAGCTCTGCTTCGCTTGCGTCCGCAGGGCATATATCGAAATTCAGACGGAAATTGCAACCCGATCGCCATTCCGAACAACCGTAAGCACTTTTCCCTTTGAGTATAGACCCTTTTTTGCATAACGGACACAAAATAGGAGCATTGGCCGACGGCTCTTTTTTATTTTTACGGGCTGTCGTTTTTTTCTTTTCCTTATCGTTTTTCTCTTTTTTGTCTGATTTTTTCCCTTGCTGCATTTCTTCCGGTTTCGCCTCTACCGTGATTGTGCGGTAAGTGCTGTCGTTGCGGACATCATTTACAATTTGGGTAACCATTGTTTTCAGCTCGGAAAGGAAATCGGCCGCCTTGTATTCGCCTCGTTCGATGCGGCGTAACTTATTTTCCCATATACCTGTCAACTCGGCCGATTTCAGCAATTCTTCCCGAATCGTGTCTATGAGTTCGACGCCGGTAATCGTTGCAACAAGATTTTTCTTTTCTTTGCGTATGTAATTTCGTCTGATGAGTGTTTCTATAATGGCTGCACGGGTGGAAGGGCGGCCTATGCCGTTTTCTTTTAACGCATCGCGCAGACTTTCGTCTTCGACCAGTTTACCGGCTGTCTCCATCGTTCGCAGCAAAGTCGCCTCGGTATAAAGTTTAGGCGGTTGAGTCCATTTCTCGCTTAGAGTAGGGACATGGGGGCCGCTTTCACCTTTGGTAAATTGTGGTAGAACGCCGTTTTCGTTATCATCTTTTTCTGCCGCATCGCTTTCTTTTTCGAAGACCGTTCTCCAACCTGGGACCAAAATCTCTTTACCGGTAGCTTTGAATGCCACGTTGTTGACATCTCCCAATACGGTTGTGGTGGCAATTTTGCAATCGGGGAAAAATACGGCAATGAAACGACGGGCGATCAGGTCGTAAACTTTTTTCTCCATGTCGGTAAGATTGGACGGCTTTACCGGCGTGGGTATGATAGCATGGTGGTCGGTAATTTTGCTGTTGTCGAAAACCTTTTTCGATTTAGGCAGCTTTTGCAGATTGAGACTGCTTACAAAAGCTGTATACGTTGTTACCGATGATACGGCTTGTAAAATGGCTGGGCATTTGGGGTATATGTCGTCGCTCAGATAAGTCGTGTCTACACGAGGATAAGTTGTTGCTTTTTTTTCGTAAAGAGATTGTATGAGGCGTAATGTCTCATCGGCCGAGAATGCAAATTTTTTATTGCATTCGACTTGCAGCGAGGTGAGGTCGAAAAGACGCGGAGCAAACTCTTTCCCTTCTTTGCGGGTAACATCGGTAACCGTGAACGGATGCTCTTCTATTTCCGATAGTTTTTTCTCACCTTCTTCGACACTGTTGAAGCGCCCGCTCGTAACCGAGAATGTCGTATCTCGGTAGACGGTCTTCAATTCCCAGTAGGGCTGAGGTACGAAGTTCTCGATTTCCCGTTGACGGTTTACGATGAGAGCAAGTGTAGGTGTTTGTACCCGGCCGATAGAAAGTATCTGACGTCGTTGCCCGTATTTCATCGTGTAGAGGCGGGTTGCGTTCATGCCCAGCAGCCAGTCTCCTATGGCCCGGGAAAGCCCAGCCTCATAGAGAGAAGTAAATTCTTCTTGAGGTTTCAGATTTTCAAAACCTTCGCGTATCGCTTCTTCTGTCAGGGACGAAATCCACAACCGGTATACAGGGCAGGAACAAGCGGCTTTTTGCATGACCCATCGCTGTATGAGTTCTCCTTCCTGGCCGGCATCGCCGCAGTTGATGACAGCCTCGGCTTTACCGATAAGTTGTTCGATGATGCCAAATTGTTTTTCGATGCCTTTATCGGCGATCAGTTTTATTCCGAATCGGGGCGGAATCATGGGCAGACTCCATAAAGACCATTGTTTCCACTGTTGGGAATACTCATGCGGTTCTTTTAGGGTACAGAGATGGCCGAATGTCCATGTTACGCAGTAACCGTTTCCTTCGAAATACCCGTCCTTACGGCTTTTGGCACCGATGACTTCGGCAATGTCTTTGGCTACACTCGGCTTTTCGGCTATACACACTTTCATTCGATCCCGTTTTTACGATTGAAACGATACATACATACGATGTCGCGGATATCATTTCCCCGACGTTCGCTTTTCCATATCTCTTCGAAATTGTAGTCTGTATGGCGGGATATAAAAGCTGCGTATTCCCGTTCTCCGACAAGCAAATAACCGTCTTCGGGCATGGAATCTTCAAAGTTTACGACCCGGTTGTGCGTATAAAAATTAATCACGAAGAAACGCATCATGGGAGCTCCTATATAAGAATATACAGGGCCGTTGGGTACGACGTTCTCGACCTGTTGCGCCAGTGAGTAATCGGATTTACGATTGAGAATATCGGGCAGTACGGCGGTATCGAGGGTAAATTGCACCCAGAAAAAAAGCGTGATGACCGAATAAGAATAACGGTTACTGATCGATTGTATGTCGCGGCTTTTATAGACGTCGTGTATGAGCAGTATCAAGACAATGAGACAGACGATGTCCCAAAAGTTCCAGTCTTTGAAACTTTCGAGATAGTATAGTGATTCGGCAGATATCCACCGTTCGAACCAGCCTGCTTTCAATCCGATGAATAAGAGAAAAAAAATGCCCGAAATGGTAGATAAAAGGATTCCGAATACCCGCCATGCTTTTCGGTGTTCCTGTACGAGATAACGCATATATTCGGCGAGGAAATAGCTGAGGAACGGGTATATGGGAAGTAGGTATACCGAACGTTTGCTGTCGGGTATGAGGTAGAAAAATAGAATGACGAGTATTGCCGTTAAGGAAAATAACCGTGCGGGAGCCATTGCAGATATTCTGTTGCATAGTTCTTTCCACCACCCGTCGACAGGACGTTTGATACCCTTATAAGTGAGTGCGAAAAGCGAGATGACAACCAGTAAAGTCCACGGCAGGAATCCTGTCAGTGTGATATAGAGGTAGTAAAATGGCGGGGCGTTATGAGAACTGTATGACATATTGCCTGTAAAACGATCGAAATTTTCTTCGATTATCAAATCGAGAAATTCCCGGCCGGCTTGCAGGTATGCGATATAATACCATAAAGCCGGTAAAATGCAGGAGGCGATAGCGATGCCGAACAGTTTATAACATATTTTGAAGAATCGTTCTTTGCGTAACAATAAGAAGACCCCTGAAACAAGACAGGGAAGCACGATACCCACAGGCCCCTTGGTGAGAGTGGCGGCACTCATGAAAAGTATGGCCCATGCGGGAATACCTTTCAGGCCTTTCTCGTACCATCGGTAAAGTTGGAAGAGGGCCAAGACGATGAAGACGGTGAGAACCATATCGACCCGGGCTGCGGTTGCGGAACGATGCACCTCAAATGCCGATAAAAACAGTATGGCCGATAAAAATGCCGTATTGTAATTACCGCTGCGTCGAGAATAGAACAAGAACATCGTCGATGCGATGATTATGGCGGCGAGTGCCGATGGCAGCCGGGAAGTATATTCGTTTACATCTCCCCGGTTGAATATCATCGAACCCAAAGCCGTGAGCCAATGGTACATGGGTGGTTTATATGCAATATCTCCGCCGTTGTTGCGCGGAAGAATCCAGTTCCCGTCTTCGAGCATACTTACGGCAACAATGGCTTCGCGCGGTTCCCCTTTGGTGTGGAAGTGCGTCAATCCGAGAATAGGCAGAAGCGTTGAAATGCTGATGATGAACAACAGCCCGAAGAGAATATTTTTTGATGCGGGTTTCATGATTCTGTTTATTTTTTGAATGTGACGTAACGATTCAATAAGTAATTTACTATCGTATAGACGGCCATGGCAGGGAGTTGGGCCCAGTTGGGGTTGATGCCTGCAACTTCCACCATACCCCATAAGGAAATGTATTGTATCGAATAACTTACGGCGAAGACAAGTAAAAATATAAGACTTTCACGAACCATGTTTCCACTTCCCCGGCGGAATACCCATAATTTATTCCAGAAGAAACTATTGATGACCCCTATGATGTAGCTGACGAGGTTGGCTATCGGGTAATTGATAGAAAATAGATTGTATAACAGATAAAATACGGCCAAAGAAATTGCCGTATTAAGTACCCCAACGAGGGCGAATTTACTGAATTGTACAATCGTTTCTTTTCGGGGTGTTATGGTGTGCAACGACTTCATGCGGTAGTTGGGAGATGTTGGCTGGGCAATGGTTTGATGATACGAAAAGAGGATAGTAAAAATAGAAATAAGAATAAGACAATCCTTTGTGGCGTGTGTTATTCTTCTTTTTGATGCTCTCCATTCGAAGCGGCGGTGTTCAGTATTTCATTTGCCGCCTGAATGTCTTTTTCGAAAAGATGAAGCCTTATGCCACCTATTTCTGAGTCGAACATCGGGTAGATAGTCGCCATATTTTCATTCGATACGAAACAGGGTATACCGCTTCTTTCTAGCATATTTTTTATCTCATACGCTTCCGATAAGGTGTTGTAGCTGCTGTATACGATGATCTTGTCATTGTTTGGTTTCTTCTCTTCGGTCATATCTGTTCCGGTTGCTGGGTAGGGTAATGTAAATTTTTTTCGGTGATGACTTCCAATACTTCTCGTAGATATTTGTCGGCTTCGTATCGGGCCATAGGCAGGTCGTGCAGCAGGTAGTTCCCGCAGTCTTGCGGAGCTGCTCCGGGAACCGCACCTTTATAATCACGAATGAAACGGAATGTTTCTTTCATCAGATCGATGATATCTTCGGACGATAGGTCTCCCTGCATCAGAAAATAATTCCCCGTGCAGCAACCCATAGGACCCCAAAAGACGATTTTATTGCCGTAAACGGGGTGGTTGCGCAGATAGGTGGCTGCTAAGTGTTCGATAGTGTGCAACGCTCCGTAACCGATGGCCGGTTCGCGGTTGGGCTCTTTCATGCGAATGTCGAAAGTGGTTACCACATTGTTGCCTATATAGTCTTTACGGGAAACGTAAATACCCCGTAACAGATGGAGATGGTCGATGGTGAAACTCGGAATTTTTTTCATCAAAATTGGAAGATTTAGAGTTGGGCAAGAATCTGTTTCAGTACGGTGAACGATTTTTCGGGAGCTTTTTCCCAAAAACTGTTGTATTGCTCCATGTGGTTTTCCACACCCGGAGTATCGCTTATGATGCGGGTACTGATGAAAGGCATATCATGGAGATGGCAAGTTTGGGCGATTGCCGCCGATTCCATATCTACGGCCAGACCTTCGGGAAAATTCTTTTTGATTGTTTCGAGTTCTTTCTTGTCGGTTATGAATTGATCTCCGCTGCATATCAGGCCGCTGTATATGCGGTCATTGCCCGAAACGGCTCTTTCTACTTTTTGCAATAGGACGTTATCGGCAGGAAAACGAGGGGGCAATCCTTCAATTTGTCCTATAACGTTACCATCGCCGAGCCATACGTCGTGATACACTGTTTCCCGACCTATCACGATATCGAACATGCGGGTTGACATATCAATTCCCCCGGCTACACCGGTATTGATGATGCAATCGGGCGTATAGTTTAGGATAAGCGTTTGAGCTCGCAAAGCGGCATTGACTTTGCCTATGCCGCTTTGCGTGAGAATGATTTCGTGCTTTCCGTCGCTCCCGACATAGAATGTGGCTTGGTTGCTCTTTTCTTCCCGGGCATTTCGAATTAGGGAACGAACACAGTCTAGTTCCGAAGTCATGGCGACGATAATCCCTATCTTCATATCGATACAGAAAAATCGGTTATGCTTTTTTTATCAGTTCCATTCCTTTGAGAATGGCTTGTTCGTTCATGGGTATCAGTTTGTGATGGCGTTCAGGGAGAGATTTTTTCAATCCTTTCAGAACGTTTTCGAGAGATACCATCGGTTTGATTTTCAGCAATCCGCCCAAAACAATCATATTGAAAGCTTTCGCGTTTTTCATTTCGGTGGCGGCGTCCATGGCGTCGATACGGTAAATGTCTATATCGGTGCGGGTAGGAGCGTGGTGTATGCCGTAACCGTCATAGATGAGTATGCCGCCGGGTTTTACTTTACTCTCGAATTTTTCGAGAGACGGTTGATTGAGAATGATGGCAATATCAAATTCGTTGAGAACCGGAGAGCTGATACGTTCATCGCTCAGTATTACGGTAACATTGGCCGTTCCTCCCCGTTGCTCAGGGCCGTATGAGGGCATCCAACTCACCTCTTTGTTTTCCATCAATCCCGAATAGGCTAAAATTTTACCCATCGAGAGAACACCTTGTCCGCCGAATCCGGCAATGATTATTTCTTCTTTCATCGATGTTGCGTTTTACGGTTATTCATTTTTTAAATCGCCCAGCGGGTATTTGGCGAACATATTCTCTTCCATCCATTTGTTGGCTTTCTCGGGAGACATTTTCCAACCCGATGCGCAAGTCGATACGATTTCGACGAGCGATGCGCCTTTTTTTGCCATGGAATTTTCGAACGCTTGCCGTATGGCTTTCTTCGCTTTTTTTACAGCTGCTGCCGTTTGCACGCTTTGCCGAGTAACATAACATGCCCCATCGAGTTTGGCAACGAGATCGGATATTTTCAGCGGGTAACCGTAAAGATCGACATTCCGGCCGTAGGGACAGGTCGAAGTTACCATTCCTTCGAGGGTTGTAGGGGCCATTTGGCCTCCCGTCATACCGTATATTCCGTTGTTGATGAATATGATGACGATGTTTTCACCCCGGTTGCAGGCGTGAATAGTCTCGGCCGTACCGATAGCTGCCAAGTCTCCGTCGCCCTGGTATGTGAATACCATTTTGTCGGGATTCAATCGTTTGATTGCTGTGGCAATGGCGGGAGCACGACCGTGGGCGGCTTCCTGCCAGTCTATATCGATGTAGTTGTATGCGAATACGGCGCAGCCGACGGGAGCCACACCGATGGTTTTTTCCTCCATGCCCATTTCGTCGATGACCTCGGCAACGAGTTTGTGTACGACGCCGTGGCTGCAACCCGGACAGTAGTGCATGGGATTATCGTTCATCAGACGGGGTTTGCTGTAAACGAGGTTTTCGGGTTTTATAATATCTTTGATGTCCATAGTTGTCGAGATTTTACATGAGTTTCTCTTTGACGGCTTTGAGAATTTCGTCGGGTGTGGGGACGATACCTCCCAGACGTCCGAAGTGTTCGACGTTTACCCGTCCGTTTACGGCCAGACGAACGTCCTCGATCATTTGTCCGGCATTGAGTTCCGGAACCAGTATCCCTTTGACTTTGTCGGCGTAACAGGAAATAATGTCCGACGGGAACGGCCACAAGGTGATGGGGCGCAACAAGCCGAGTTTGATACCCTCGGCCGCAGCCATTTCTTGCGTCTTTTGGCATATGCGGGCCATTGAGCCGAAAGCGACCAAAAGATAATCGGCATCGGTACAGTCGAGTTCCTCATAGCGTACCTCATTCTTCTCTATCTCTTGATATTTGGCTTGGAAACGCAGATTGTTTTCCTCCATGCGGGCCGGATCGAGTTCGAGAGAGGTGATGACATTCCGTGTACGTCCTGCCGGTTTGCCTTGTGTGGCCCAGGGGCGCGCTTGGCGTATTTCCTCTTCTGTGAGTCGGGGTTGGGGAGAAGGCAAAACGACTTTCTCCATCATTTGTCCGATGACACCGTCGGCGAGAATGATGGAAGGATTGCGATATTTGAAAGCCAAATCGAATCCTAATTTTACGAAATCAGCCATTTCTTGTACCGAGGCTGGAGCCAGCGTAATCAGTCTGTAATCGCCGTGTCCACCGCCTTTTACGGTTTGGAAATAGTCGGCCTGACTCGGTTGAATAGTTCCCAAACCGGGACCTCCCCGCATGACGTTTATGATGAGGCAGGGCAATTCTGCGCCGGCCATATACGATATTCCTTCTTGTTTCAGACTCACACCGGGGCTCGACGACGAAGTCATGACGGCTTTTCCGCAACCTGCACCGCCGTAAACCATGTTGATGGCGGCTACTTCGCTCTCGGCTTGCAACACAACCATGCCGGTCGTTTCCCACGGCTTTTCTTCCATAAGGGTTTCCATGATTTCCGATTGCGGGGTAATAGGATAGCCGAAATATCCGTCGGCACCATAGCGTATGGCGGCATGCGCGATCGCCTCATTACCCTTCATCAGTTTTACTTCTTCTGCCATATTTGATATATGTTTAATTACAGTTTGACTTTGTATACCGATATGCAACCGTCGGGACATACATATCCGCAACTGGCGCAGCCGATGCAGTTATCGGGGTTTTTCATATAGGCGTAGTGATAACCTTTATCATTCACCTCTTTGGGTTGCAATTCCAAAACGTCGGCCGGACAGGCTACGACGCAAAGGTTGCAACCTTTGCAGCGTTCGTTGTTGACGACAACGGTACCTTTTACTTTTGCCATAACTTAAATTGAGGATTTGAAAGTTTATACAAAGGTAGTTTTTTATTTTGTATTTATGCTTCTTGATACTGTTTTTCTCGTTGTATGTCTCTGCCAATAAATATTACTCTTGCTGATTATCAGAGACATGGATACATCGTGCGGAAGTGCGGGAATGCACTCGGCGATCTGACAGTCGTAGGCAACACCTATAAAGGGCGCATCGATCTTTTTTAGCAATCTGTCGTAGAAGCCTTTCCCGCGCCCCAGCCGGTTGCCTTTGGGGTCGAATCCTACTCCGGGAACAATTACCATATCGATGATCGATAGGTCGGTTATATCTTCTCCGGTCGGCTCAGCGATTCCGAAACTTCCGGGTTTCATTTCTCCGGGAGAATAGGGGCGTATAATCAGCGTTTCACCTTTTACGACCGGGAGAAGTATTCTTTTTTTGCCGTTCCAGTGTGCAATCCATTCATGCGTATTTACTTCATCGGGAAGGGAGTAAAAGAGCAATATTGTACGGGCTTCGGCAAAAAGCGGCAACGATTCGATTCGCTTTTCTATAATAACGGAGGTCTCGGCTTTTTCTTGGGGAGAAAGCCGAGACACCGCATCTTTGATTTGTTGACGCAAAAGTTTTTTTTCCGTCATTCTGTATTTATTTTTCCGGGGCTTGTGGGAATCCCTCGTTGGCATTCAGGATATCGAGTGCTTTCAGGAAAGTTTTGTCTTCTTGGAGGAATATCGGGTAGAAAGCGTTATCTCCTATGATATTTCGGGCGATGTAGCTTTCGATATAGTTGGTGAGTAATTGGCTTGACTCTCTGATTTCTTTGTTGTTGCGTTTTACCCCGTGGGACGAAGCAAACGTGATGAACTCTTGAAGCAGAGGTTGTCGGTTTAAGTACTTTTGCAGACTTGTGTGGTCTTTATATTCCGATAGGATATTCCGTTTTTCGTCGGAATACTGGAATGCATATTGATATAGAAGACCTTTGTTGACAACTTCGTTGAGGTAAGGGGTTATGCCCGTTGTGTCGCGCGGTACGAAAATATCGGGCATGATGCCGCCTCCGCCGTATACGGTACGACCCAAACGTGTTTTATAGACCAGCTTGTCATTTTGCTTGATGCTGTCGGGGTTGTCGAATTCGCCGTGTATGAAGCGGTTCAGAATATCTTTCTCATAATCTTCGCCGTGTCCCATTTCGTATTCTTTCTGTATGGAACGTCCCGAAGGTGTATAATAACGGGCGATGGTGAGCCGTATGGCCGAGCCGTCGGAAAATGGTAACTGGTTTTGTACCAATCCCTTACCGAAGGACCGTCGTCCGATGATAATACCTCGGTCATTGTCTTGTATCGCACCGGCAAAGATTTCGCTTGCCGATGCCGACCATTCATCGATCAGAACGACGATTTGGGCGTCTTTGAAAGCTCCGCTGCCGTTCGATATCGCTTCGCTGCGCGGGAATGCCTTACCCTCGGTATACACGATGAGTTGTCCTTTGGGCAGGAATTCGTTGATCATGTTGATGGCTATATCCAAGATGCCGCCCGAATTGCTTCGCAGGTCGATGATGTATTTTTTTGCATTTTTGTTTTTCAGTTGGGCGAGACTGTTCATGAATTCGGTGTAGGTCGTACGTCCGAATTTGTTTATCTTTATGTATCCGGTCTCGGCATTGACCATAAAGGCAACGTCTACGCTGTTTACGGGAATGTCGTTGCGGGTTACTTCATAAGTGAGCATTTCGGGAGAAGTGGCTCGCAAGACGCCCAATTTTACCTTGCTTCCTTTGGGCCCGCGTAATTTTTTCAGAACTTTATCGTTAGAGATTACATCTTTACCCACGAAAGCGGTGTCGTCGACTTCTACAATGCGGTCGCCGGGCATCATGCCGATTTTTTCCGACGGTCCTCCGGGAACTACGGCAACGACCATAATGGTATCGTTGAGTATGCTGAATTGTATGCCGATGCCACTGAAACTGCCTTCCAGTTCTTCGTTCACGGCTTGCAGGTCTTTGGCTGGGATATAGGCCGAGTGGGGGTCGAGCTCTCCCACGATTTGGGGCATGACATCTTCTACGAGGTTGCCTATGTTGACGGTATCGACGTATTGCGATTCGATGATACCGAGCAGATTGCTTATTTTATTGCCGGTATTTCCCGCATGCGGCTGTTTGACGGAGGTATGTCGTGGATAGCGGTATCCGATGACGATTCCTAAAACAATGGCGATGGCTATGGTAAACGGTAACCAGATGACAGATTTTTTTTTCATCGTATGCGAATGTGATTATGTGTTTAAGGGAGTGTTTATTTTATATCGATAAAATCGACTTTGATACCGGCCTCTTTTAGCAATTCGATACCGTCGTTCAGTCGGTAATGCTCCGAAAAAACGACCCGGGTGATACCGGCCTGTATAATCAGTTTCGAACATTCGATGCAAGGCGACGTCGTTACATATAAGGTCGCTCCTTCGCTGCTGTTTCCCGAGCGGGCGATTTTAGTAATGGCATTGGCTTCGGCGTGCAATACATAAGGATAGGTATGGCCGTTCTCGTCCTCGCAAATATTTTTAAAACCGGCCGGTGTCCCGTTATATCCGTCCGAAATAATCGTTTTGTTTTTGACCAGTAAAGCTCCTACTTGGCGGCGTTTACAATAAGAGTTTTCGGCCCATATTTGCGCCATGCGTATGTAACGGCAATCGAGAGCCGTCTGTTTATCTTGCATTTCTGATGACATATCCGGTATTCTTTCAAACGAATACAAAAATACGACAATTATCCCAATACACGTTACAATGAAATGTGAAAAACGTTTATTAAAGAATAAGCAAAGAAAGGTAATTTCTTCTTTTAAGATTTTTTTTAATAAAAGATTTGTCCGGATTATTTTCTGTTTATATTTTTGTGTCAAATAAAAAAATGTATTGATTATAATGTTTGCTCACGACGGATACGATCATTTGATGGCTCATCACATAAAGCCTTCGGTACAGCGGGTTGCTATTATGAATTATTTGATGCAGCACCGTACACATCCTACGGCCGATTGTATATATTCCGAGTTGAGTGAGAAAATACCCACGTTGTCTCGAATGACGGTATATAATACATTGAAGATTTTGGTTGAGCAAGGTGCCGTTCAGCAGTTGTCCATAGATGACAAGCAAGCGCATTACGACGCCGATACAACGCCTCATGCACATTTTCGCTGTAATACTTGCGGAGCGATTTATGATGTTCCCGTGCCGCCGATGTCGCCTACCGTTGCTGCCGATTTTTTGGTAACGGAAACGCATCTGTATTATCGCGGTATTTGTAAAAAATGTCTACAAGAAAGTTAGAATAAACTCCTATTATTAAACCCTAAAATCCAAACGTTATGAAAAAGAAATTTATCTGCACCGTATGCGGTTATGTACACGAAGGTGATCAAGCTCCCGAACGTTGTCCTCAATGCGGAGTTCCTGCTTCGAAATTCAAAGAAGTCGTTGATAACGGTGAAGCTCTTCAATTCATTACTGAGCATCATATCGGCGACGGTGTTGTAGAAGATGCCGAAGTTATGGAAGGTCTCAAAGCTCATTTCATGGGCGAATGCACCGAGGTGGGTATGTATTTGGCTATGAGCCGTCAGGCCGATCGCGAAGGTTATCCCGAAATTGCCGAAGCATTCAAACGCTACGCTTGGGAAGAAGCAGAGCATGCATCGAAATTTGCTGAACTTCTCGGTGAAGTAGTTTGGGATACCAAGAAAAATCTTGAAGCCCGCAAAGACGCAGAATGCGGTGCGTGCGCCGACAAGATGCGTATTGCCAAACGTGCCAAAGAACTCGGTTATGATGCTATTCATGATACCGTACATGAAATGGCAAAGGACGAAGCCCGTCATGGTAAAGGCTTTGAAGGTCTCTACAACCGTTATTTCAAAAAATAACCTGAACTTTTTCTTATGAATGAGTCGATAAGGCTGCGCTTCTCTGGTGCAGCCTTATTTTTTTGAGAATCGTTTTCTCGATCGGTTGTTATTTTTGCGATTGTAGGGGTAAAAGGAACATCTGTCGGGGGAGACTACTGTCTCTGGTCTTCATCATGGAGATAATAGCCATAGGAATGAAGTACGAGTGTATTTGAGTGCTTGTCGGTTTAGGGCGTTACAAGAATGTTTGGACGACAGCGATTTTCATTGTCGGACATGTTTATCGTTTTTTACTTTTCCTCTTGTACAAGAGACCGGCAATATGATTTACCGACAGTAAGAATCTTATATATTTGCGTATGTGCCGCCTGATGTGCGGTTTATCACCGATTTCTGAGAAGAGGCTTATGTAAGGGTTGTGTTTGAATTCATACAATGAACACATCTCTTGATAGATAGCCGGTGAAAGAAGACGGGTGAGGCATTCTCGTCTTTCTTGGTCGCATAAGTCTCCCGAGGTCGAACTTATACCGTCTGTCATGAATGTGGAGATGAAGAGCGGTATATGCCGCGTCGAATGTGATTCCATGATGATTTTTTTGAAAAGAAATTCCCAATCGGAGACGATTTTTAGAGATTCATTGTAGGCGTACCGTTGGAACAAAGACCGTCGGAAAAATGTGGCCGGGTGGCCGATGGCTTTGAAAAACATATATTCGGTACTGAGTGTGTCGGGGTAAACCATTGTCTGTCGTTCGCCGTTTGTCGTTTGGAAAATTATATCGCCGTAAATAATGTCTGTCCCGGTCAATTTATTGAGTACGGTTGCAATGACTTCCGGTTCTAAAAAATCTCCCGAATTGAGAAATAATAGATATTCTCCGGTTGCATGTGCGATACCTTTGTTCATGGCGTGGTATATTCCGTTGTCTTTCTCCGAGCACCAATATGAGAAATGTTCTTTATTCTCGTCTATGACATCGAGACTGCCATCATTGCTGCCTCCGTCGATGATGATATGTTCGGTGTGTTTCTCCGCATTTTGATTTACGACGCTTTTTATCGTTTGTTCCAGTCCGCTTTTATTGTTATAGTTGATGGTGATGATGGAAAGTTTTTTCATGGTTTCTTGCGTATCTTTGCCCTGCAAAGATATATACTATTTGTGTGTGCGAAATCATAGTTGATTAAATAAAACGAAAAGGGCTTTACCGAACGATAAAGCCCTTTTCGTTTTATTTAATGCCGTCGCGTCTCATCATCGCTTCGATTTCCGGTTCCCGACCTCGGAATCGGACGTAAAGTGTCATGGGTTCTTCCGTATCTCCTTTTTCCAGAATGTTTTTGCGGAAAGCCTCTGCGGTTTTTTTATCGAAAATACCGTTTTCCATGAAGAGCGAGAAAGCGTCGGCATCCAAAACTTCGGCCCATTTGTACCCGTAATAACCGGCTGCATAACCACCGCCGAATACATGGGAGAATTGGCTGCTTATAAGAGTTCCGTCGATAACGGGAAGCAGTTGTGTAGGAGAGATAGCATTTTGTTCGAAAGCTGTAATATCTTCGATTTTTTCTGTTTGTGTATGCCAAGCCATGTCGAGCATTCCGAAGGTAAGTTGTCGCACACAGTGATATCCCACATGGTAACGTTGCGTATTGCGTATCTTTTGAATGAGGCTGTCGGGCAAAACCTCACCCGTGAGATGGTGGTGGGCGAAGGTTTCGAGGAACTCTTGTTCGGGCAACCAGTTTTCCATAAGTTGGGAGGGCAGTTCTACGAAATCCCGGTAAACGTTGGTACCCGAAAGAGATTCGTATCGGGAGTTGGCCATTAATCCGTGCAGAGCATGTCCGAATTCGTGTAAGAATGTTTCTACTTCATCGTATGTAAGTAAAGCGGGGGTCGATTCGGTAGGACGTGTGAAATTCATGACCAGGGAGATGTGCGGGCGGCTGTTTTCACCCTCCCGGGTAATCCATTGGTCTTTGAAAGAGGTCATCCATGCCCCCCCTTGTTTGGTCGATCGGGGATAGAAATCGGTATAGAGGACTCCCAAATAACTTCCGTCCTCATCGAAAACCTCGAATGTTTCTACTTCGGGGTGATATACAGGTATTTCGCTGTTTTTCTTGAATGTCAGTCCGTATAAGCGCGTTGCGAGTCCGAATACGCCTTTTTTCACTTGCTCCAACTCGAAATACGGTTTCAGCATTTCGTCGTTGAGATCATACAATTCGTCCTTTTGTAGGGTAGAGTAGTAAGAGTAATCCCAGGGCATAAGCTTTACGGGGTGTCCTTCTTTCTTCTCGGCGAATGCTTGCAGTTGTTTTATTTCTCGAAGGGCTGTCGGTTTGTAGGCTTTGAGCAGTTGGTTCAGCAAGTTATAGACACGGTCGCTGTTTTGGGCCATACGATGTTCGAGTACATACTCAGCGTAGTTTTTATGTCCCAATAATCGGGCTATCTCGTTACGAATTTCGGCGATGCGAATGACGATGTCCCGGTTGTCAAATTCACCGCCTACGCAACGGGTATTGTGTGCCCGGTATATTTTTTCACGAAGGTCGCGGCGCTCGGCATATTGCATGAAAGCAATCATACTGGGATAGGAAAGGTCGAAAAGATAAGCCCCGTCGTGTCCTTTTTCTTTGGCTTTCATTGCTGCTGCGTCGAGTGCGCTTTGCGGTAGTCCGGCGATCTCCTCTTTTTGGGTGAGCACCATTTCAAAAGCATTTGTAGCTTTCAATACATTCGATTCGAATTTGAGACTCAGGCGACTCAACTCATTACTCAATTCCCGGTATCTCTCCCGTGCTTCGCCTTCGAGATTGGCTCCATTGCGTGCCATGCCGTCATAGGTTTCCGAGAGCAGTCTTCTTTCTTCGAGAGTAAGAGACAGGGAATCGCGTTGCTCATAAACGGTTTTTACCCTTTGGAATAGAGTTTCGTTGAGATTGATATTGTTATGGTGTTCGGTCAATAGCGGAGAAATTCGTTCCGAAGCGGCTATCATCTCATCATCTCCGTTGGCGTTGAGCAGGTTGAAGAATATCGATGTGATGCGGCTGAGTTTGCTGCCCGAGAGTTCCAGAGCTTCGATGGTGTTTTTGAAAGTCGGAGCTTCACTTTGTTGTACGATAGAGTCTATCTCGGCTTGGTGCAGTGCGATGGCTTCGGAGATGGCCGGCTCGAAGTCTGTTGTTTTTATCTTGTCGAAAGGTGCGGTTTCGTGCAGGTCGGTAAACGGTGTCAGTAAAGGATTTTTCTTTTGGGTCATATCTGTACAGGAAAAGTTAAATATTACAACAAGTACCAAATAAAAAATGTTTTTCATAGTATAAATATTTGTGCGAAAATAGCAATAAAAGCAGTGGCTCTTAAATGTCGGCGATATAATTTGTGTTAATTGGGAAATCGGTTTTTAGCAAATATATATCTTTACCCGATAAATATAACAGATTTATGAGTCGGTTGCGTTACCTTGTAGTTATTTATTTTTGGTTTGTTTTGGTTTTTGTCTTGCAGAAACCTCTTTTCATGTTTTGGCAGGGCGATTTATATGCCGGGATCTCTTTTCTCGATTGGTTACGGGTCATGTGGCATGGTTTGCCTCTCGATTTGTCGGTCTCGGCCTATATCATGGTATTGCCCATGCTGTTGGCAATGGTTTCGATATGGTTGCCCGGTCGGTGGCTGCTATATATATTACGCGGTTATTTCGGAATTATTATTTTTCTACTGTCTCTTATTTGTGTCGCCGATGCGGAACTGTACGGTTATTGGGGATTCCGTATCGATGTAACTCCGTTGTTTTACCTGCAATCTCCGGCCGATGCTATGGCAAGTGTCCCTGTGGGCATGTTTTTTGTAGCATTTTTGTTTGTCGTTCTGTATGTGGTGGCCGTGGGTTATCCGTTAGACCGATGGTTGCTGAGACCGATGGCAAATAAAAGTGCGGAACGTCGTCGCGTGTTTACGACAGGTGTGTACCTGTTCCTGACGGCATTTTTGTTCCTGCCCATACGGGGCGGAGTTTCGGCTTCTACGATGAATGTGGGGTGGGCTTATTTCAGCGAACGTATAGAGTTGAACCATGCAGCAGTCAATCCGGCATTCAGCCTTATGTCGTCCGTGTCTAAGGGGGAGGATTTTTCGAACCAATACCGCTTTATGACACCGGCCGAGGCCGATGCCGCATTTGCTCCGTTGGCACAACGTCCTGTCGTTTTTCCCGATAGCACGGGTAGCTGGTTGTCTACACACAGGCCCGACATCGTACTGGTCATACTCGAAAGTTTTACCGGACATATTCTCGATATGCCCGAAGTTATGCCCCGTCTGAAAGCTCTATCCGAGGAAGGAATCTATTTTCCCCATTTTTATGCGAATAGTTTCCGGACCGACCGGGGGCTGGTTTCTATCCTTAGCGGTTATCCGGCACAGCCTACGGCGTCGATTATGAAATCCCCATCGAAGTCTCAGTCTTTGCCGGCTATTGCACGCTCGTTGCGAAAGGTTGGGTATGATACGGAAATGATTTATGGAGGCGATGCCGATTTTACCAATATGCGGTCGTATTTTTATGCGACAGGTTATGGCAGGGTTATGTCGTGCGATGATTTTACAACCGAAGAAAATTCGGCCCGCTGGGGTGTTCCCGACCATATTACTTTCCCTCGGGTGGAAAAAGAAATCGCTCGGCAGACAGCCCGTCCTTTTATGAAAACGTTTCTGACCCTGAGCAGCCACGAGCCTTTCGATGTACCGATGAGCAGGCTCGAACATCCTTATCTCAATTCGGTTGCCTATACCGACAGTTGTCTGGGAGCTTTTGTCGATACACTCAGGCAGTCTCCTCTGTGGGAGAATTTATTGATTGTTTTTGTTGCCGACCATACCATGCGTTATCCGGCCGGAATACAGGAACATGAGGTAAAGAGACACCATATACCTATGGTATGGTGTGGCGGAGCCGTGAGAGGGCACCGTGTCGTGGAAGACTATGCATCGCAAATCGATTTGGCGGCGACGTTGTTGGCGCAGATGCACATCGATTATTCCGATTTTGCTTTCAGTAAAAATATCGCCGATACGACTCAACGTCATTTTGCATATTATACCTATAAAGACGGGCTCGGCTATGTCGATGCGGAGAATCGTGCCGTTTACGATTGCGATTCCGAAAGCTGGCTTTTGAAAGAGGGGGCGCAAGCCGATACATGTGCCAAATCGGCACAAGCATTTTTGCAGAAGCTGTATGACGACTTGGGCAGCCGGTGATTATGATATTTGATACAGCAGTTGGTCGAGAAGAATGGGAATATCATTTTCCGCAACCCCGGCTCTGACCAATTCCGGAATATCTTGTTTGAAATTATTGACGAACGATTGAGTGTCGTTGTTGTCGAGAGAAATGCTTTGCCTGTATAATTCCAGCGCTCGGCGTGTGTGTTTGAGGGCCAACTCCACATGTCCGGCATTCATGTAATCGAGAGCCGAGGGTACGTTCGATAAGATTTTTTCGTAATACCGCAAGGCTTGTTCGTGTTTGCCGGTGAGGAAAGAGCACCAAGCGATAGGTCGCCAGGCTTTCCCGCTCTCGGGTTTGAGGTAATCCACTTTGAAATAGTACTTCAAGGCTTCTTCGTAATTTTTTTCCTCCACGTAACAATGTCCGATAAGCAACTCGATCGATAGATTGTCGGGTTGCAGGGATTCGGCTCTCAGGTAGTATTCGAGGGCTTTCTGTGAATTTTTCAGACTGCGGTAACAAGCGGCTATACGGCGTACCGTCCATGTATTGTCGGGTTGTATGATTTCTGCTTGCAGGTAGGCTTCCAGAGCTTTGTCGTATTGTCCTGCTGCTTGCAGACAGTAACCTATTTTTTGATATAGGCCGTTGTCGGTTGTATACCGATCGGAAAGGCGGCGGAATAAAATCAAGGCATCGTCGTAATAGGCTTTTTTGAAATAAAGCTCGCCGATGATACGCAAGGTCTCATCGCTATCGAGAATAGATTGCAGGCTGTCGACTTGCATCAAATCTATGGGATGCGCAAACAAGTCATGAAATTCGTTACGGCGGTTATGCAATTTAAAGAAGCGGTACAAGTCTTGTATATACTGGTTGGAGATTCCCGTTTTCGTCTCGTCGGCCGATGTCTCCCGACGTTCTTTTTCTATTTGTGCCATGTCGGTGCCTTCGGCATTGAACTGCATGGTCATCATTTGTCGTTGGGAAGCCGGAACCTGTTTGAGACTGAGACAAAACGAGTATTTGTCGGAGTTGCAGAGGAATCGGGAATAGCCGATTAATTGTAGGAAATTGTTTTTCCCGTTCTCGCCGTCGGGAAAAATATCTTGTATGGCGCTATGTTCTGATGTAAACAGGCGAAACCAATTCCCCAATTCTTGAAAAAAAGGAAAACTTTTCAATCCCGAAAATGTCGACAGGAAAACGTCCGAGCCTTCCATTTGCAAGTCGTTCAGTTCTTTTATTTTATCGGCAATACCCGACTGTTCGAGTAGTTCTTGCCACTCGGGGTTGGGGTCGGGAGATCCGCTTTCGGGATCGATATCGGTCGGATTGATTTTGTTGTAGAGCGACGGGCTGAGTTTCATCATTTCGGGAAGCAGCTCTTCGGTAAATTTTCGGGAGATACGTTCGGTTTCCCGGCTTTTTATCAGTTGCAGGAAGATGTTGCGTACATCGCGGGAAAATCGGTCTTCCTCTTTCAATGCCTCGATATGGGCTGTAAGAGCAGGAGAGAGGTTTACCCTTTTTCTATAAATGAAAAACAGAATCAGTGCGCTGCATAAGGCTCGTTGGCGGATTTCTTCTTCCTCCGATGCTGAATAGACTGTAAGGAGCATGTCGAGTTTCTTTTCATCGTATCGATGAAGAATGTTCAACGTGAGGGCGGCGATGATCAGAACCACCGTTTCGTTGGGGAAACGTGCGGGCGATAATCCTTCTTCGAGTGCCGAATAATCCCACTCCGAAGCCGGATAATTACTCCAAATACGAACAAATAATTCATTTTCGGCTTGTTCGGTTTTTTGTCTGAGAGTTGTTTGTACGTCGGGATTATTGTCAATATCGTTGAGCAGGCTGTTGAGAGATAAATCACCCGTAGCCTTGTCAACTTCGTCGAGTGCAGTCTGTATGGTTTCTTCCGGGCGGGTTTTATAATATCTTTTTTTCTGATAGTAGAGAGCAGTTGATTCTTTTTCGAGTAAACATTCGACCGTTTTATCGGCAAGCGTGTATGCCGATAGTAGCAAACTGTTATAAAAAGTTTGGCGATTGGGGTCATTGAGTCCGTCGAGCATATATTGTATCATATACCGATATGACGACTCCAATTCCGACAATTTGTCTGTGATTTGCCATTCGTCGGGAAGAAGAGCTGCCAGCTCTGCTGTTTTACAGAATGCTTCTTTCAGCCGCTTTTCCTCTAAGAGAGAGAGTATTCCTCGGTATGAAGTCTCTATTTCGGTATTTGTCATATATGCAGTTGTTTTTTATATCATAAAATCATTTGTAGAGAAACAAATATTGTGCCAAATGTTTTCTCAAATATAGCGAAAATCGGTATCTCGATTATACAAAATAGAACTTTTTTTGGTGGCGGCTGTTATATGAACAAAATCTTTTATTAAATTATGTGTATGAAAAAGTTTTTCGTATTTGTTCTGACGGCGACGATGGTTGTCGCTTGTCAATCGCGCAAAGAACCTGTTGCTACGATGGAGTTGCAAGAGGAAGGTATTTCCGGTGATACGCTGGTATCGGTTTATGAAGGTTGGGCAGAGTCTCAGGACGGCTCTTCGGTTCTTTATGACTTAATGATTTTGACGCCCGAAAACGGGGGAGATGTTTCCTATGAAATGATGATGACCTATTACGATCCGGTAACGAAACAGGATACCAGTATTCTCACGCCGGCTATGTTGGTGGTAGAAGAAGGGACGATGAGCCAACAACCCGACTCGGTGATCCGGTTTTCCGGTAAAAATGGGGAGAAGGTCTCCCTATGGGTTCGGGGCGATTCCATGCTTGTCATGAAAGGGCATGAGATAAAGAAAGATTTGAAAAAAATCAAAGATAAGGCCGAACACGTACTGAAACGAATGAAGTGATGTTGATAACTAATAAAAACGGCAGCCATAAAAATTATGGCTGCCGTTTTTATTAGGATTATATGTCCAAATATCAATTATTATTGCGATATTTCTGTTTGTTGGGGAGGAATGCGGTAGAACGGCTTCTCCGGCTCGAAGTCGAGCATGAGTTGATCTATGACTACGCCTTCGTCGAGAGCTTTCAACCGAATAGTATGTGTATGTGTATCCCGTAATATATGCCGGGTCGATGTAAGAACGAGATTACAGAGTACATTGATTTTCCATTGCTCCGATCGTCCTGTCGTTTTGAAGGAAACGATTTGAGGAGTCTCTCCGTCGACCGATATTTCATAGCGTAAATCGTCGCCGTTTACAGGGTGGGTGGGAAGGAGCGATACCCATATTGTTGCCTCGCCTTTTTCTCTGGTTTCGAATTGGTATGAAAGTGCTTTTCCTGCCGGAAGTACAATGGCCCGGCGACTGTATCCCAGTCCTTCGATGCTGTATGCACCCCGGGGTGTTTTTCCGTTGTGATCGGCAGCATCGCAGGAGATATACTTTTCTTTTCCGGCATATTTTGTAGGTGGCAGCGGAGAAAAATTTTCCGGAAGTTCGAATTTTTCAAAAACGAGACGGTTGTTTTTCATACTGATGATGCCGTTCCACTTCCCTTTGTTCATGTCGAAGTTGTAGTGGCGGTCGAGAGCCGCAATAGCGTTGTAGGCGTTGATACTGGCCGTTTCATAATGGAGAGCCTCTGCATAAGTAGAGGCATGGCGGGCTTTTTGGGCATACAACCATTTATAATTCATGTTGGCTGCCCCGGAAACAGGATATTCGACAAGTTGAAAAAATGAGTCATGTAATTCTTTGGGAATCTGTTTCTTGATGCTTTTTACCCGTTTTTCGAGATTTTGATAAGCAGTAATGCGTTGTTCTATTTCTTCGGGCGAAAACTCGGTATCGGTAACAGGCGTTTTTCCTCCTTTGATTTTGGAATATTCTTCTTCGCGACTCCAGCCCATAAATTCGGGACGGCGTATGTTTGCCAGATAATAATATTCGTTCATGATGTCGGTCAGTTCTTGTGCCGATTGCGGGGTAAAAGTGCGACTCATGAAATCGTGGAGATGCCGGTAGATGTTATCGGGGCGTATGGCATCTATATTCCATGCCATATCCATGAAAAATTCTATATCGTATTCTGCCGGTTTTATATCGCCTACATTGAGTGCCCATATCTTGCGGGCTCCGTAATCCCAAGCCCGGCGCATTTCGTAATAGATTTGCGCCGGTGCGGTCGTGCACAACCAGAGGTAGGAGTGCGGACGCCCCCAATAAGATATATGGTAATAAATACCTGCACCGCCTTTGCGTTGGCGTTCTTCTTTGTTGCTTAGGCGGGTGATGTGTCCGTAATTGTCGTCGCACCACATGAGGGTTACGTCATCGGGTAGGTCGATACCCTTGTTGTAAACGTCGAGCAACTCTTTGTAGGGGACGAATATTTGTGGAACTTGATTGGCAGGAGAGTCTACATACAAAGAAAGGAGGGAACGCTGGTCTTCGATAACCCGGGGCATGATTTGCGCCATCTCTGCTGTGTTTTTGCACCCTTCCATTTTTCCGTCGTGTTTTCCCCGCATGCCGATGGTATAAATATTTTCGGATTTTCCTACTTCTTCCAGCCTTTCCCGCCAGTAAGCCAGTACCGAATCTCTGTTGGAAATGTAGTTGTATCGGCCGCGTCGGGAGTCGTCCCACTCCCCGACATTGTTACGCATAAGGGGCTCGCAGTGTGAGGTAGCCATGACGATTTGATATTTTTCTGCCATTTCTTTGTTTCCCTCGACCATATAGAACGGGACACTGCAATCGTGCATGGCTGGCATGAGCATATTGGCGCGTAAACGCAGCAGCAGTTGGAATATCCGTTCATAAGTACGGGGGCCTATTTCTCCTTTGTCCGATTCCGGTTCGTGTGTTTTCCAGCTCCACGGATTCAATCCGTAGTCTTCGTCATTGATGAAAATTCCCCGGTATTGTACCGACGGTTGTTGGCTGTTGTGGTATCCGGCGGGCAAAGTATAACTGCTGAGCTTTTGCGGAGGAACATCGGCCCACCATACCCAGGGAGATATGCCGATGAGACGGGAGAGTTCCAGTATGCCGTAGGCTGTCCCGCGAGGGTCGCTGCCTTTTACATGGAGTCGTCCTTGCCGGGAGACGGAGATGTCGAAATGTTCCCATTCTCCGTTTTCACTGCATTCTACGATGATGTCGGCTTTGTCTCGGTTCACTCTTTGTGGAGAATCTCCGAATACGTATTTGTAGTCGTCGCAGAACATGGTGAGAGCGCATTGTACGACCGATGGCGGTTCTTCGTCCACATAGATGGTGAGAGGACGGTCGTCGGGTACGAACGTGAATGTATCGGCTTTTGATGTACCGATGGCAAAAATGAGAAGCAGACTTGAAAGGCAAAATGTTTTCATAAAATCGTTTCTATGGGAAAATTTTTATTCTTATTCGGGTATGGTTGATTGAAAATTGGTATGACAAGTTATGAATTTATCGTAAAAGTATGGAACAATGATATCGGCGACAATGATAAAATATTCGGGGTATTGTCGTATGTGTTTCATGATATTTTGTTGATATGAATAAGTGAGTGGTACTCTGGTGTGTACCGAAATACAAATATAGAGAAAAAACAGATGTTTTCTCTTTGGAATAGGAGTGTTGCAAATAATTTTTAGAAAATAAGGATAAGTGTATTCATGTATTTAAAGGATTTTTCCTCCTAAAAATAAAGCGGCTATTGTGAAGTAGATAATTAGACCCGTAACATCTACCAGAGTGGCGACAAACGGAGCTGAAGCGGTAGCTGGGTCTAATCCACATCGTTTCAGAATAAATGGTATCATTGATCCCGAGAGTGATCCCCATAATACGATGAATATCAAAGATACGGAAACACTTACGCCTATCCATATCCAGTATTCGCCGTAATCATAAAATCCGGTTTCCTGCCATACAAAGATACGTATGAATCCTATTGCACCGAGTATCGAACCAAGAAGAAATCCCGATAGTATTTCTTTACGCATCACATACCACCAGTTTTTTAGACTTAATTCGTCGATGGCTAAAGAACGGATAATAAGGCTGGCAGCCTGTGAGCCGGAGTTACCTCCGCTTGATATGATGAGGGGGACAAATAGGGCGAGGACGACGGCTTTGGATATTTCTTGGTCGAAGTAACCCATTGCCGATGCAGTTAGCATTTCACTTAAAAAGAGAATAATCAGCCAACCCGCCCGTTTTCGTACCATTGTGAGCAGTGGAGTGTGTGTATATGATAAGTCGAAACTTTCGTTGCCTCCGAATTTTTGAAAATCTTCGGTGCCTTCTTCTGCTGCGATATCGATAATGTCGTCTACCGTAACGATTCCTAATAAAGTACCGTTGTTGTCGATAACTGGTAATGTCGTGCAATCGTAATCTCGAAATACTTTGATGGCGTTTTCCTGGTCGGTATCGGCACTGAGCGCGATGAATTTTCCGTCGCCTATTTCACTCATTGTTTGTCGGGGAGATGCCAAAATCAGAGTTTTTATATCAATATCGTCGATCAGTTTCCAATGTTGATCGACAATGTAGATAACATCGAACGTTTCGGAATTTTGTCCGAATTTACGGATATGTGCCAGAGCTTGCGTGGCTGTGAAGTGTTTTTTTACAGCAATATATTTCGGAGTCATCAGTCGTCCCACACTATCTTTAGGATAGCCCAGTAATTTCATGGTGATTTCCCTTTCTTCTTTCGACAACAGTTGTATAAGATGTTGTACGATTTCTCCTGGTAATTCTTCGAAGAATGCCGTACGGTCATCGGGTTCGATATCGTTCAATAGATTCGTTACTTTATCTCTATAAGAAACGAGTCCGTTAATGATTTCTTTCTGTTCTTCGTTTGTCATACATTCAAAAGTCTCTTTTGCCTGTATGCGGGGAAGCAATCTGAAAAATAGAATTTTATCGGCAGGGGAAATCTCTCTGAGTAATTGGACGATAAGTTGGGGAGCAAGTTTTCCCAATTCATCTTTGATAACCCTCCATTCTTTTTGAATGAGCAGTTGGTGGAAAAAATTTGTCTTTTGTTCCATAACATGTCCCTCCATAATTATTTTGTAGAAGGGACATATTGTACGATGCCCCTTTTACAAGAAAGGTATTACTTGTAATATTGTTTGTGAGTAATTCGGGCCTTCGTCCATAATAAGTATATATTATTGCGACAAAGGTAGTCGATGGAAAGCTAAATCGCAATTTCTTATTTCGTAAAAAATGTTGTCGATAGGACCTATGGACAAGCAATTTTTTTCGTTACCGATAGTTATTTATTCGTATTTTTCCCACCAGCAGTCTGTCGTTTTCGTTGCCCCGTTAAGGGGTACGACTTCCCCGATCAATGGAGTAAAAAGACGGTAAGTTTGGTTTCGAGAGGCTTTTTCGATGTTATTCAGAGGTTCATACCAAGCATGTCGGCTTAGAGCAAATTTCGAATGATGTATCGTGAGAACATTGCGGGGAGCGATCTTTTTTATGGCGTTAGGTAGTTCGTCGGGCATCATGTGTATGTATTTCCAGTCGGCATTATATTGGCCGTTCTCCATAATCGCCCAGTCTATGTCGGGAAAACGGTTTCCTATTTCGGTAAAATGACTATCATAGCCACCGTCTCCCGATAGGTAAATTTTGTACCGACCCTCGATAAGAAATGATGCCCAAAGCGCTTTATTACGTGAAAGCCACCTTCCCGAAAAATGCCGTGTCGGTAAACAGTAGATCGTAAGGCTGTTGTCGATACGCCTATTTTCGTTCCAGTCCATTTCATAGATTTGTTCGGGAGAGAATCCCCAGTATTCGAGATGTTCGCCTACGCCGAGACCGCAAAAAACTTTCCCTATGTGGTTTTTCAATTCTTTTACTGTATAATAGTCGAGATGATCCCAATGGTCGTGGGTGATTATCAGATAATTGATGTCCGGAATATCCTCCGGTGTGTACACGTCTGTCCCTTTAAACGGTTTGAACATCAATGACATGGGAAATCGATTGGTCAATACCGGATCGACAAGGATTCGTTTTCCTCCGCTTTGTATAAAAAGAGATGAATGACCCAACCATACGATAATATCATCATTTATGTCCAAAGCGTGTAGGTTGGTCTTTACGACAGGGAGGGTGTATGAGGGTTTCCTGTCCCGATTCTTACCGAAGAAAAGGTTCCAGAAATTACGCAGAGGACTTTTGGAGGAAGTCATGGTCGGGGTCGTGTGAAGATTCCTGAATCGGCCGTTTTTATAATAAGGAGAGAGTTTGATACGATTCAGTCGGTCGCCTTGCGGTAATCGACCGAAAGATGGGTGTCTGAGGAGGATAAAAAATGTACTGCCCAATATGATGAGCATCAAAATGATAAGCATGACCTTTTTGTATTCTTTTCCATAAATGCAAATCTATGGGAAATTGTTGTTACAAAGGTATATGAATTACAGAATATCGAATATTTATTACAGGGGAAAACACAAAAAAGTAGAGACGAGAGTGTATTCTTACCCTTTTAGTTTTATGTCGGTGGGAGATAGAAGCGGAATTTAGTATTATATTGTGCTTTACTTTTTGATGGCTACGGAATCGGTTTATATGCATAAATTATCTATGCAAAACCCTGATGATCAAATATGAGTATTGTTTGTTTGTGAGACAAGACCTATACTAAAAATCTTGTGGGTAATTTGGGGGGAGAAACTGTCTGAGATTTCTGCTTTTGCCGAAGCGGAAGTAAATAAAAAGCTCTGAAATTCTTAAATCTCGAAGCTTTGCTTTAATCGCGGTGCGGACGGGACTCGAACCCGCGACCCCATGCGTGACAGGCATGTATTCTAACCAGCTGAACTACCGCACCTTTTTTAGGGTCTTGTAACCAGTATCTCTACCGAATTGCGGTGCAAAGATAGTATCATTTTTTATACTTGCAAAGATTGTTGAAAAATTTTTTTTCTTCGTTTTTTCTAAAAGACGAAACACCTTTTGTTCTGATATTGTTTCAAAGAGTATTTTTCGTAATTTAGCAGCAGATTTTATGATTATGGTTTCTATCCGTGAAATTCCTGTTGAGAAACACCCGTGGCCGCCTTTTCTGCCGGCGAATGCCCGGATTTTGATGTTAGGCAGCTTTCCTCCGAAGCCGGAGCGTTGGTGTATGGATTTCTTCTACCCGAATTGGCTCAATGATATGTGGCGCATTATGGGGGAAATTTTTTATGCGGATAAGGATTATTTTACAGAGTTGCCCGATTATAAACGCTTTGACAGGAGGCGTATCGAAATCTTTTTGCGGGAAAAAGGTATCGCATTATATGATACGGCAACAGAAGTGCGTCGTCTCAAAGATAATGCATCGGATAAGTTTCTCGAAGTGGTGAGACCTACCGATTGGCGGGATTTGTTACGTCGTCTCCCGCAATGTGTAGCAGTTGTTGCGACCGGTCAGAAAGCCACCGATACTTTCTGCCTTTCCGCAGGGATCGATGAGCCGCGTATAGGGTATTGTACACCGTTTGACTTTGAAGGCAGGGAGGTGCGATTTTATCGTATGCCATCGTCTTCCCGGGCATATCCGTTGGCCTTGTCAAGGAAAGCCGAGGTCTATGCTTCTATGTTTGGGCAGGAAGGTTTTTTGTAGGAGAAAGCAACGTGCCTTTCTAACTCTGTTCCGTCGTTTTACTGTATTAAATAATTCAGAATAAGGTAGATTAAGTGTTAATATTTTGTCGTTTAACATCTAATCTATGGTTTTTCTTTCTATATTTGCCATGATATATAATACATTTGACAAAATTTGTGCCTATGAAGAAAATACTACTTTCATTAATATTTGTGACCGTTTTTCCGTTGGCGTCGGTTTATGCTGCCGGTAAGGTCTATTATGCTTCTCCTGCGGGGGCGGGAGATGGTTCGTCTTATGAGAAACCTTGTTCTTTTACTTCCGGTATCAATAAGATTTCTTCGGGAGATACGCTTTATCTATTGGGCGGACAATATGATCTTTCAGCTCGCGTGAATGTAGGAAAGGGTAAATCTGGAACGAGTTCGAAAAGGACCGTTATTGCAGGATATCCGGGTGAAAAAGCGATTCTTGATTACCGTAAGCAGCCATACGGAAGTGAAGTATCGGGTACAAACAATATCGGTCTTTGCTTGTCAGAAGGTGGGGTCTATTTTCACTTGAAGGATTTTACGATTCGTTACGCCGGAAAGAATGGTTTACTCAATTATGCCAGTTATTGTATTGTAGAGAACATCGAAGTATATGGTTGCGGCGATTCTGGTATACAACATAAAACGGGTGGTGGAAATACGATAAAAAACTGCGATTCTCACCATAATTTCGATTATAAAAACGGGGGAATGGAATCTCCCAATTACGGAGAAAATGCCGATGGTTTTGCCGATAAACAGTATGAAAATTCTGAACCGAATACCTATATCGGTTGCCGCTCTTGGGCAAATGGCGATGACGGTTGGGATTTCTTTCAACGTGTAGGTAATACCGTTATGGAAAATTGTATCTGTTACGACAATGGCCCAAAGGAATACGATATGTATGATCACCCTCGGTATGAAGTCGACAAGGAGTGGTTCGATCAATTTACCGAGCAGGAATTGACCAGCTATCCTTGTTATGGTAACGGAAACGGCTTTAAGTTGGGCGGAAAAAATACCGAGCATAATGTAACACTAGTCAACTGTCTGGCGGTTGCTAATCCTTCTAAAGGGTTTGATCAAAACAATAATGCCGGAACGATGAAAATTTATAACTGCACGGCTTATAAAAACAATCGCGATTATGGCTTTTCCAATAAGTCTTATGGTTCTTTGATAATCCGTAACTGCATTTCTTATCGTTCCGAGAGCAGTAATGCATTGTCATGCAAGTCGGTCGATGCAAAAAACAATACATGGAATTTGGGAATTACGTGTAGTGATGCCGATTTTGTCAGTCTTGATGTAACCGAAGCTATTGCCGCTCGTAACGAAGACGGGTCGCTGCCTGAAACATCGTTGTTGCATCTGTCGAGTGGCAGTCGTCTTATCGATGCCGGCATCGATTGCGGTTATCCTTATGAGGGAATGGCACCCGATTTGGGTTGTTATGAGTCCTCTTTCTCCTCAGGAGTAACGACCGAAGAGAAAGAAGAGCGAGATGTCCGTGTTGTTGTAGATCGCTCTTCTGTCAAGGTACTCGGTGCAGAAGAAAGTGTCCGTATGCAACTGTACAGCATATCGGGGCAGTGTATTGCCGATGTGCATGGAGATCGTCTTTCGACAGCCTCCGTTTCTACCGGTCGTTATATCGTGAGGGTGATCGGTGCACAAGGACAAGTTATTGTAACGCAAAAAATCCTTGTGAATTGAGAAATTTATTTATAAAAGAAGACCCGCATGGAATTTTCCATGCGGGTCTTCTTTTATCCCGATAGCCGACTATTTCAAATAGGGATTGTGCGTTTTTTCATGACCGATTGTCGTGCTCGGTCCGTGACCCGGGTAAATAACGGTAGAATCGGGCAGGATAAATAATTTCTTTTGTATGCTCGAAACGAGTACTTCGTAGTTGCCACCCCAAAGATCGGTACGACCTATGCTATTTTGGAAAAGAACATCTCCCGAGAATGCTACACCGGCTTTGGCACAGTAAAATATGAGACTGCCCGGCGAATGTCCCGGCACATGTATTATCGAGAAATCGTAACGGCCTACCGATAATATGTCTTTCTCGGTGAGGTGTCTGCTTACGGGCGCGGGAGTGTCTGCCGTTTGTAGTCCGAATAAGGCGGTACGTTCTGAAAATCGGTCGAGCATAAATTCATCATCGTGATGAGCCGATAGCCCGACGCCGAATGTATCGGAAACGAACGTGTTACCGAATACATGGTCGAAATGCAGATGGGTTGCCAAGAGATATTTGACTTTCAGATTTTCACGTTCGATGTATTCTTGCAATTCTTTTTTTTCTTCTGTCGAGTAACAACCGGCATCGATGACAGCGCATTCGAGGGACTCGTCGTCCCATACGATATATGTGTTTTCGGCCACCGGATTGAATATGAAACATTTGATTTTCAGCATATAGCAGTCTATTAAATAGGTACGTATACGGCTTTTTTTGTTTGAAAGAATTCTTCGTCGAAAAAATCTTTCAGGTCGAATATCATGGCCGTGCGTTTGACAGGGGCTATTTCACCCTGTATTTCACCCCCTTTAAGACATATCAGACCGTTGGGCATAGCATTGTGCTGGTGGTTGCCCACGTTCTTACGAATCAGTTTCAACAAATCTCCCAGGGGCATGACGGCTCGGCTTACGATGAAGTCGTATTTGGTTTTGTTTTCTTCGACGCTACAATGGGCAAACGTAACATTCTGCAATCCGATAGCTTGTGCTATTTCCTGTGCCACTTTGATTTTTTTTCCGATGCGATCGATGAGATGGAACCGGCACTCGGGAAAGAGTATGGCGAGAGGTATGCCGGGAAATCCTCCTCCCGTTCCTACGTCGAGAAGCGTTGTTTCGGGTGTGAATTGTATCACTTTGGCTATACCGAGGGAATGCAATACGTGATGGGAGTAAAGGTTATCGATATCTTTACGAGAAATCACGTTGATTTTGGCATTCCAGTCGTTATACAGCCCTTGTAGAGCGGCAAACTGGTCGTGTTGCCGGCTTGTCAGATTCGGAAAGTATTTTTCGATGATCTGCATGGTCTCTTTTCTGTTATTTCGATGCAATACGTTTCAAAGGAGAGTCGGCGACGAGGTAGCCCACGATAGCCCGGTAAGGCAGCGTGATGCGCGTTGTCCCGGTCGAGTACGGCGCAATATCGTAAGGATTGAACAACCAAGTGATACCTTTATCGCTTATCATGAAATTGTCATCGGCAATGATATTTTCGGTTTCATAACTCTTTTCACCGAGTTTATCGACACTTGTACCCAGATCGTCGGCAAGTTGTTGACACAGCATGCGGTTTATCAGGTTGTAATCGTTCTCGGCAAACAGGTCTTTTAGCGATAGCGCTTTTCCGCTTTTCAAGTCTACGACATTATATGACGTCGTGGTCATACCGTGTGCCCCGCCGGTAAACGTGTATGTTTCGATACTGTATCCCCAAAAAAGATCGGCATTATATAAGTTTTCGCTTTTTACGATTATTTCGTAATTCATCCACCCTTCATCGCGGTGTTTGTGCTTTTTGAGATAGGGTTTTATTTCGGCTTGATAATCGGCAATGTAATTTTTAACAAAATGTTCGACGGCGGTACGGGGCGAATGGCTTTCTTGCATACCGTCGGGCAAAGAAGCGACGAAGAGACTTTGTAATTTGTTTAAGGAGGTATTTCCGGTGTTTCCTCCCGAAGGATAGGAGATGTGTATATCTATGGTACAACCGGGAAGTTTTGTATTGTCGTCGATATAGCTTTTTTTGAAGTAGTTGTATTTCGAGAATGTGAGATTCTCCGGCTGTTTGACCGGTTGCTTCTCGGATGGCGATTTTGTTTCTACGGCGGGAGTTTCTGTTTTTTCCTTGTTTTCGTTGTTCCACTGACATGATGTTGCCCAAAAGAGGCTACATACGATAGCAAGGGTTATTTTATAACGTCTCATAAAGATGTAGATTTGAGGTTTGAGTTCGGATTATTATCGACAAATGTATAGAAAAAAAACGGTAAACCGAATAGTTGTCGTATATTTGTGTCGGTTAAGATTTTTTTATGGTTAATATCGGAAATTACAATACGTTGCAAGTCCTTCGGGCTGTCGATTTCGGCGTTTATCTCGATGGAGGAGAAAAAGGGGATATACTTTTGCCTTTGCGTTATGTCCCGCAGAATTATAAAATCGGAGATGAAATAGATGTTTTTGTTTATTACGACAGTGAGGATCGCATCATTGCCACGACCGAACGTCCTTATGCGCTGGTGGGCGAATTTGCCGTACTCAAAGTCAATTCGGTCAATTCCGTAGGCGTTTTTCTCGATTGGGGACTTGCTTCGAAAGAGTTGCTTGTCCCTTTTAGGGAGCAACGGGTCGAAATGTTTCCCGGAAAGTATTATACCGTGTATCTCTATCTCGATGAGGTCAGCGGGCGTATCGTAGCAACGGCCAAGTTGAATCGTTATTTGCAAAGAAAACCGGTCGATTATACTTTCAATCAGGAAGTCGATATTTTGGTTACGCAAGAGACGGAATTGGGTTTTAAAGTGATTGTCGATAATGCCCATTGGGGTATGATATATCATAATGAGATTTTTAAGCCGGTACATCGGGGCGATAGGTTGAGAGGGTATGTAACCCACATTCGAGCCGATGAAAAAGTCGATGTGGCATTGCAGCCGGCCGGTTATCAGGGAGTAGATCCGCTTTCTCAGGAAATTCTCGCTGTTTTGCAGGAGAGGGGTGGATTTATTCCTCTCAGTGATAAATCCGATGCCGAAGAGATTGGGTCGACGTTCGGTTGCAGCAAGAAAAATTTCAAGAAGGCGATCGGTGCGCTTTATAAAAAGCGGATAATAATTATTTTCGATGAAGGCATTCGCCTCGCCGAGTAATGATCGTAAAATAACAACAGCCCCGCTAACCGGCGGGGCTGTTGTTTTATGATGGCAGATATATTATACATCAAGGCTTTCGCAAGCTTGTATCCATGATGTTGCGCAGGCATCGCTGGGCATACGCCAGTCTCCTCTGGGAGAAAGACTTACCGAACCCACTTTGGGCCCGTCGGGTAAGCATGACCGCTTGAACTGCTGGGCGAAGAATCGACGGAAAAATGTTGTAAGCCATTTTTTTATGGTCTTGCGATCATATTGTGTGCCGAAAGCTTCTTGCGCCAAGAAGTAGATTTTCTCGGGTCGGCAGCCGTGGCGCAGAAAATAGTAAAGGAAGAAGTCATGCAGTTCATAAGGTCCTACAAGATCTTCGGTCTTCTGTTTGATGTTACCTTGTTCGTCGGCCGGAATCAACTCTGGAGTGATGGGGGTATCGACGATGTCGAGCAGTGTGGCGCGGGTCTTTTCATCATTCTCTTGTGAAGCCACCCAGTTGACGAGGTGGCGTACCAGCGTTTTAGGAACGCCGGCGTTTACACCGTACATCGACATATGGTCGCCGTTATAAGTTGCCCAACCCAAAGCCAGTTCCGACAAATCTCCTGTACCGATCACCAAGCCGTTCGATTGGTTGGCTATATCCATCAGTATTTGGGTTCGTTCACGGGCTTGGCTGTTTTCATAAGTAACATCATGTACGGAAACGTCGTGTCCGATGTCTTTGAAATGTTGAAGACAAGCCTTTTCGATACCGATTTCCTGTATCGTTACTCCCAGCGAATACATGAGATCGAGAGCATTGTTGTAGGTACGGTCGGTCGTCCCGAAACCCGGCATGGTGATACCCTGTATCTGTTTGCGGGAAAGGTTCAGCCGGTCGAAAGCCCGTACTGCTACCAGTAGAGCCAGTGTCGAATCGAGACCTCCCGAGATTCCTACTACGGCGGTTTTGGCATTGGTATGTTTCAATCGTTTGACCAGCCCCGAGACTTGTATGTTGAAGATTTCTTCACAACGTTCGTTTAGCAGTTGTTCGATATGGGGAATAAAGGGGTGCGGATCTATTTTACGGGAGAGCCGGGTGATAGAATAGTTGGGCAGTTCGATCGGTATGGTACGGTACGAATTTTTGTCGATACAGTCGGTAAAACCTGTATTTCCGAGTCGTTCGCACATGAGACGCTCAATATCTATTTCGGAAATGGTCAGCTGCGGAGAATCGGAAAATCTGCGGCTTTCAGCCAGTATGATGCCGTTTTCAGCTATAATGCCGTTACCTCCGAATACCACATCTGTCGATGACTCGCCGAGTCCGGCCGATGCGTAAAGGTAGGCCGATACCGTGCGGGCCGATTGTTGTGTGATGAGCTGGCGCAAGTAATTGTGTTTCCCTACCAGATCATTGCTGGCCGAGAGATTGGCGATGATATTGGCACCGTGTAGGCTATGGTATGATGCCGGAGGTATGGCGACCCATAAATCTTCGCATAGCTCTATGGCCAATGACACTTTTCCCGATGTAAAGAGCAGGCGGGGGCCGAAAGGAACTTCCATGTTGCAGCAGGTAATACTTCCCTTATCGGTTTCGTCGGCTTGACAAAACCATCGTTTCTCGTAAAATTCCTTGTAGTTGGGCAGAAAACTTTTGGGTACAATGCCGTAAATTGTACCGTTTCCTATAACGACTGCCGTGTTGAAGAGTCTGTTGTCTTGCCTTAACGGACAGCCGACGATGGCCAGAGCTTTTGTCTGTCGAGTGGCGTTTACGATGCGGGATAGTGCGGCTTCTGCTTCATCGAGCAGGAGCGGTTGTCCGAAAAGGTCTCCGCAAGTATATCCGGTGATACAAAGTTCCGGAAATACGATGATTTCGATTTCCTGCCGGTCGGCTTCCTGCAATAGCTCGATGATCTGTCCACTGTTATATAGGCAATCGGCAACCTTGCAATCGGGTATGGCGGTTGCTGTTTTTATAAATCCGTAATTCATAATCGATGTGTCAAGATGTGCAAAAGTAGAAAAATTCACAGCTTCCTGCCAATTTGCACTCGAAATTTTTCTCTTTACCGATGATTCGCTATTTTTGTATAGTGATAATACCGTGTAATTATGAAGTGGAATATATCTAAAATTTTGTGTCTTGTCGGCCTGACCATGAGTGTCGCTCCACTCTCTTCTATGGAAGTAGACGATCTCTTTTCGGGAAAATATCGTGTGAAAACGGTTGCAGGAATACGTCCGTCGGCCGATGGTGTGCACTATACATGTTTGTCGCCCGACCGTACATGCATCGTTCGTTATGCCTATGCGACGGGCGAAGCCGTCGATACGTTATTGAATGTAGGAAAAGTTTCCGGGAGACCGGTAAAAGCAATAGCGGGATATTCGTTCGGCAGTAAAGAAGATCGTATGCTGGTATATACCGATGTAGAGATGATATACCGTCGTTCTTTTCGGGCAGCTTACTATTTTACTTCGGTAGGAAGCAATGAGCTGCAACCCCTTTCGGATCGATTCTCCAAACAGCAAATTGCCACACTGTCGCCCGATGGTTCTCGGGTGGCGTTTGTGTATGAAAACAATATATATGTGAAGAATTTGCTCGACGGTACAGAAACGCAGGTTACCCGGGACGGAGAGAAAAACAAGATACTCAATGGGATTACCGACTGGGTATATGAAGAGGAATTTGCTCAGACCCGGTTGATGGCGTGGTCGCCCGATAGCCGAGCACTGGCTTTTGTGCGTACCGATGAGAGTGGAGTGCAGGAATATCCCATGCAGATGTTTTGTTCGTCTTCGGGAGAATACGACGATCCGCAAGAGGTATATCCCCGATATGCCGGGTTTAAATATCCTGTGGCTGGAGCCGATAACAGCAAGGTCTCTTTTCGCGTGTGGAAAGAAGATGCCGGAAATTTGGAAACGGTCGTTTTGCCGGTCGATGGAGATACCTATCTGCCGGCGATAACGATTATTCCCAAGACAGGAGAGTGGGTCGTTACTGCCATAAACCGGTTGCAAAATCATATTCGGCTGTTGGCGGTGGATATACAGGACAATACTTCCCGATTATTGTATGAAGACAAGTCCGACACATATATCAACGAACAAGATATTACGTCGGCTGTATTTTATCCCGACTGTTTCATGGCTTTCTCCGAGAAAACGGGATATCGTCATATATACCAATATGGTTACGACGGGAAATTGCAGCGTACGGTTACGGCGGGAAATTGGGAGGTAACCGATTATTACGGCCGTGATGCAAAAGGGAATATCTACTATCAGTCGACCGAAGAAGGACCGTTATATCGGACGTTATATTGTGTTGATAAGAAGGGGCGTTGCCGGAAACTTTCTGCGCGTAAAGGAAATAATTCGGCTTGGTTCAATCCTTCCTGTACCTACTACATAAGTCAATATAGTAATACCTTTACGCCGCCGGTATATGCTCTTAATGACGTAAAAAGGAAACGGGTTGTCCGTGTTCTCGAAGATAATGCAGGTTATCCGGTCGAAGATTTTATCGGGAAAGAATTTTTTACGATGACGACAGCCGATAGTATCGTGCTGAACGGTTTTATAATGAAACCTGCCGATTTCGATTCCACACGTCGTTATCCCGTTGTGATGATGCAGTATAGTGGTCCCGGCTCTCAACAAGTTCTCGATGCGTGGAGTTCGGCCGATTGGCAACAGGTATTGGTACCACAGGGATTTATTGTTGCTTGTGTCGATGGCCGGGGAACCGGGGCACGGGGCACGGCATTCCGCAGTTGTACCTACGGCCGGTTAGGGGTTTTAGAGGCGCAGGATCAAATCGCTGCTGCCCGGTATATGGCATCGCAATCCTATGTAGACCCGGAGCGTATCGCTATTTGGGGATGGAGTTTCGGCGGGTTTACGACCCTTATGTCGATGTCGATGAGTAAAGATGTGTATAAGGCCGGAGTAGCCATCGCACCTGTAACCGATTGGCGTTTTTATGATACGGTCTATACCGAACGGTATATGTCAGTCCCGCAAGATAATGCCGAGGGGTATGATGCCGCATCGCCTTTGTGTCGTGCAAAAGACCTTTCGGGAAATCTTTTGATTGTTGCCGGTACGGCCGATGATAATGTACACTATACCAATATGCTGCGTTATATCGATGCATTGGTGGCTGCCGACAAGTCATTTGAAATGCAGATGTACACCGATCGCAATCACAGTATTTACGGAGGAAATGCCCGTCCGCATTTATATAAGCGTTTTATCGACTTCTTCCGTTGCCAACTTCTTCGGTAACAGTAGGCATTTCGTAAGAATATATTGTAGATGTTCGGTTATAAAAAAGGAGGGTAGGCTTTTGCCTACCCTCCTTTTTTATAGAATTCCCCTGTTTTATAAAGGCATATTCCCGTGTTTCTTGGGGGGATTGCTCTGATTCTTGTTTGAACACATATTCAAAGCCTGTATGAGTTTCCAACGGGTATCACGTGGCATAATGATTTCATCGATATATCCGCGTTCGGCTGCCCGGTAAGGATTCGAGATTTCCGATTCGTATTCTTTAATTTTTTCGGCTTTTTCTTCCGGAGTAGCTTTCCGATAAAGAATGTTTACTGCACCTTCTGCACCCATGACGGCAATTTCGGATTGCGGGTAAGCCAGATTAACATCAGCCCCCGTCTGCTTGCTCGACATGACGATATAAGCACCGCCGTATGCTTTTCGAGTGATAAGCGTTACTTTTGGAACAGTGGCTTCGGCATAAGCGTAGACGATTTTGGCTCCGTGGCGTATGATGCCGTTATGCTCTTGTATGGTTCCGGGAAGGAATCCGGGAACGTCTTCGAAAGTAATGATAGGAATATTGAAACAGTCGCAGAAACGAATGAAGCGAGCTGCTTTGTCCGATGCGTCGATGTCGAGGACTCCTGCAAGATAAGCCGGTTGGTTGGCGACAATACCTACCGTCCGGCCGCCCAAGCGGGCGAATCCGATAACGATGTTCTTCGCAAAATGCGGCATGATTTCAAAAAAGTACTGGTCGTCTACCACCGGTTCGATGATGTCTTTGATATCATAAGGCATATTCGAGTCTTCGGGTATGACGGTCTGCAACTCTTCGACTTGGCGATGTACGTCATCGGTACAAGCGACGATGGGTGCATCTTCCATATTGTTCGATGGGAGAAAGCTGAGTAATTCCTTGATGTGCATGAGCGTTTCTTCCTCGGTTTCGCACATGAAATGGGTAACACCGCTTTTGCTGCTGTGCGTATATGCGCCGCCTAACTCTTCTTTACCGACTTCTTCGTGTGTAACGGCCTTTACAACATCAGGACCGGTGATGAACATATGGCTCTTCTCTTTTACCATGAAGATGAAATCGGTGAGGGCGGGAGAGTAGCAAGCTCCTCCGGCGCAAGGGCCGAGAATAGCGGAGATTTGAGGAATAACTCCCGACGCTATCGTGTTTTGATAGAAGATCGAGGCATATCCCGAGAGACTGTTTACACCTTCTTGTATACGAGCTCCCCCCGAGTCGTTGAGCGCGATGATGGGAGCACCGTTTTTCAATGCCAGTTGTTGAACTTTTACGATCTTTGCAGCATTGCTTTCGCTCAGAGAACCTCCGTGTGCCGTGAAATCATAGGCATAGATGAATACCAGACGTCCGTCAATTTTTCCGTATCCTGTAACCATGCCGTCTCCGGGAATTTGTTTTTTCTCCATTCCGAAGTGGGTGCACCGGTGCGTAACGAATTTATCGAGTTCGTTGAACGTCCCTTTATCGAGTAGCATATCGATGCGTTCCCGGGCGGTCATACGTCCCGATTCATGCTGCTTTTCTATTTTGTCGAGACCTCCGCCCTGAGAAGCTTTTTTATCGAGGTTCTCGAATTCTTCGTATATTTTTTCTCTATCCATTGCTTTTAGTCGTTATTTATGATTTCCAATAAAATCAATGTTTGATTTCCATTTACCGAATCGCCTTCGTTCACCAGAATGTCTTTGACGATACATTCCGAGTTCACCTTGTAATTGCTTTGCATTTTCATTGCTTCGAGTACGATGACAATATCGCCGGCTTGAAGATGATCGCCTTTCTGTACCGGTATCTTTACGACTTTGCCGGGCATCGGGGCGATGATTTTATCGTCCTGGCGGGTATCGTCGCCTTTTTTCATACGCAGATATTTTGCCTGAGTATCGACAATATCTATCCGGTACGAACGGTAGAAAATATTCACATCGTAGCTTTTCTTGCTTTCTTTTTGAATGAGTTCTGCATTGTAGGAATTACCCTCGTGCAGAATAGAGCAACTGCCGTTTTCGGCCATGACGATATCGACTTCATAAGGTTTCCCATCGATGGTAAGCTGCACTTTATTGCCTTCTTTGTTGACCAGCGAAACGTCGGCCACCCGGTTTCCTATATGTATTTCCATTACTATTTTCTCTTAGATACGTAAAACACCTTTTTGTAGTCCGAATTCGCGCCATCGGCTGATGGGGCGCGCATCGGTCAGTTGTACAGGAGTATTCTCCTCCAAGTTCATGAGGTAATCGATATAAGCGGCGATCATAGCCAGATTCTCGATTTCTTCATTGTTGCTGTTGTTCCGTTGCAACATGCGGGCATTCTTTTCGATAAAGAGCGTGTTATATTCACCGCGCACGAAATCGGGGGTATGCATGATGCGTTTCAGATAACTGAGGTTGGTTTTCAGTCCGGTGATTTTGTATTCGTACAATACACGGCGCATACGTTCTATGGCATATTGGCGGGTGGTGGCCCATACGATCAGTTTTCCTATCATCGGATCGTAATAAATCGGTATTTCGTACCCTTCATATACATAACTGTCGATGCGTACGCCGATACCGTTCGGTTCGGTGAGTTGTTTGATGATACCTGGCGACGGGAGGAAATTGTTTTCGGTGTCTTCGGCGCATATACGGCACTCGATAGCATGACCGCGTTGCAGGAGATCCTCTTGTTTAAGATGTAATACTTCATCGTTGGCAACACGTATTTGTTCTTTTACAAGGTCTACGCCACAAACCTCTTCGGTAATGGGGTGTTCGACTTGCAGGCGTGTATTCATTTCGAGAAAGTAGAAATTCCGATGTTTGTCTACGAGGAATTCAATGGTTCCCGCACCGGAGTAATTCACGGCTTTGGCCGCGGCGACGGCTTTTTCGCCCATCTCTTTTCGCAGTTCGGGAGTGAGAAAAGGAGAAGGGCTTTCTTCCACGATTTTTTGGTGGCGACGTTGTACAGAACATTCCCTGTCGAAAAGATGTATCACGTTGCCGTGATTGTCTCCTAAAATCTGGAATTCGATATGATGAGGCTCTTCTACGAATTTTTCGAGGTATACCGTATCGTCACCGAATGACGACATCGATTCCGAACGCGCCGTGTTATAGGCTTCCAGTACTTCGTCTTCGCAGTGGATAAGGCGCATGCCTTTGCCGCCTCCACCCATAGATGCTTTCAACATCACGGGAAAACCTATCTCTTTGCAGATACGCACAGCTTCTTCTCCGCTTTGCAGCGGTTGTTCGGTTCCCGGGACGACAGGTACTCCCGCTGCAATCATACGTTTACGGGCCGAAATTTTATCGCCCATTGCTTCCATCGTTTCGGCCGCCGGGCCGATAAATACGATACCTTCTTTTTTGCAACGGCGGGCAAATTCGGCATTTTCCGATAAAAAACCGTAGCCCGGGTGTATGGCATCGGCGTGGTGCAGTTTGGCTGCTTTGATGATATTGTCGATGTTCAGGTAACTTTCATGAGAAGCCGCAGGACCGATCAGGCAGGCTTCGTCGGCGTACATGACATGTTTCGATGTACGATCGGCTTCCGAAAAGACTGCGATGGTGCGAATACCCATCTCTTTGCACGAACGCATGATGCGTATGGCAATTTCTCCTCGGTTGGCAATCAAAATTTTCTGAATCATAAAATTTTATTTAAATTGAAATTGACGCTAAATGATACTGTTCGTATTCCGATACAGGATAATCGGTAAAATTATAGCACTCCCTACCCGCCATTTTTCTTTTGGAATTTGGCAGGGATATGTTGTTATGCAGGTTCGATAATATTTTTGACAGCTTTCCTAATCCCACGAGTTAAAAGCAGCATTTTAATGAATGGCAGGTCTTCTGACTGACTCCTTTTTTCCGAACACCTTCCCGATTTGTTCAGTGGTATGGGGTATTATCTCAGAAAATTCAAGCGGAGCTTCACAGCAGCGGGACTGTTCTGGATTTGCACCCGATTCCCTTTTAATCCGGAAACTCGAAAGAGCTTCCGAAACCAATTCGGGCACAAAGGTAGAAAAAACTTTCGAGTCTGTTCTCTTTTTGGACAGAAAGTGATAGAGTGCAGAAGCTTTGTATGGACAAAAGGGAGGCGGTAAGAAAGAAGCGACACGGCTGATTTTTCGCAAATAAGCCGTGTCTGGAAAGCAAATGGAGCAATGTAAAAATTGGAATTATACCATTCCGTAGAAAAAATGAATGAAATTTGTTATAGATGATTTTTTTATGATCGGATAAATTGTTGCGTTTTATCTTCTTCTGCAAAGAGAATAGCCGTATTTACTAAGGCTAAATGAGAATAAGCTTGGGGAAAATTTCCCAATTGCTCTTTTGTGTCGAAATTTAGATCCTCACTGAATAACCCTAAATGATTGGAATATTTGAGGATTTCGTCAAACAAGCATCGGGCTTCGTTTTTTTCCCCGATGACAAAAAGTGCCCGTACAAGCCAAAATGTGCAGATAGTAAAAGCCGAAGATGGTAATCCGAAGTCGTCTTTGCTGTTATATCTATACATCAGACCTTTGTGTAACAGAGCTTTTTTCACGGCTTTTACCGTTTTATGATAACGTATGTCGTCGGCTCCGATAAAACCGTAAGGTTCCATGAGAAGTAAAGAGGCGTCCATAGCCTCGTTGTCGTAAGTCTGGGTAAAACTTTGGATATTTTCTTTCCAACCGTTCTCAAATACGTCTTTTCGTATTTTATCGGCTTCTTGTTGCCAGCGTTCACGATAATTGTCTTTATTCAGCATTTGAGCAATCTTGGCGCCTCTGTCCAAAGCTACCCAACACATGATTTTCGATGATACGAAATGGTGATCCTCTCCGCGTATTTCCCAAATACCTTTGTCGGGCTTACGCCAATCGTTGGAAACGGTGTATAAAATGCTTTTCACCATTTCCCACATATCTTCTATCTCGTCGAGCGAACCCGGCATCAATCGGTAATATTGATAAATCAGATCCATCAAATATCCGAAAGAGTCATTTTGTTTCTGATGGTAAGCATCATTTCCGATACGTACAGGTTTAGAGTTTTTATACCCCGAAAGATGATCGAGAATCACTTCTGTCAAGTGCCGTTCCCCTCTGAGGCCATACATGATTTGGAACGATTCGTGCTTGGCGGTAAAGGTCGATTGTATAAATTTCATAAAGCGTCGAGCGGCTCTTGCATGGCCTATTTGGAAAAGCGTTTCTATGGACATGGAAGCATCTCTCAACCAGCAGAACCGATAATCCCAATTACGTACTTCGCCTATTGTTTCGGGAATACTCGTCGTGATAGCTGCTAATTCTGCACCGTTGTAATGCGACATCAATTTGAGAACCAATAGACTTCTTTCTATGATGTCGTTGTATAGGGAGTATTTCTTTGTACGGCTGCTCCAATTGAGCCAGTGTACCAACGTACGGCAATATTCGAGTTTTTCCCGTTCGAGGTCGACGGGTATTACTTTTTCATTATACGATAATAAGAGAAATTCATCTTTTTCAAGAAGAAATTCTTTTTTTTGTTCGATCTCTTTCAGGGGGAGAGAGGAATAAAGATATTGCCGGTCGGCATTATCGAGAGAACAATAGCTTTCGATAAAATCGGGAGTGATATTATGGATAACTTTCCCTTGTGCATAATTGGGAGCGGGGGAGTAGTTGATTCTGAATCGGGGCTTCCCTTTGATTTTATGGATATAGCGGTATAGTTCTGCCGGCAGATAATGTTCGTTGTTTTCGGAACGGTAGTACGGCATGAAATCTAAGACGATAAATTCTCCTTCGTCCGATATGAATTGGGTAGAAAGAATATTGGTATGGGGGATATATGATTGTACGGTATGATATTTTTCGGAAACTTCAAATCCGAAACAGCCGCCTTTTTCACGGTCGAGCAATGCGGCGAACACCGAAGGGGAATCGAATTCAGGGAAACATAACCATTCGATATTTCCTTTTTCTGAAATAAGTGCCGCTGTGCGGCAATTACCGATAATTCCGTAGTTCAGATTGTTCATTTACGATTCTTTTTTATTGGTTTTCAGTAATCCTTTGAAAAAATCCATTGCCGATTTCAGTTGTATTTTAGGCTCTCTGTATTGATGATCACTTTTTTCATCGGCCAATGTTTGTAAAAATGGCAATACATCTTTTTGTTCCGGTATGTTATATCGGGCCGTCTCGGAAACATTACCGACTTTTATGGTGAAAGCTTTTTGTGGCAGAGCTTCGAACATATCGTTATCGGTGGTATCGTCGCCCATAGCAATGATGAAGTCATAGTTCCCGTGTTGTAATTGTCGGGCGACTTCCGAACCTTTATTATAATCGGGAGATTTTATTTCGATGACTTTATTGCCTTGTATGATTTCCAATTTTTGCTTCAAGCAAATAGAAATGAGAGCATGGGTGAGTTGTTGAGCCCTGAGAGAACCGAGCCATGCATCGCATTCCCTGTAATGCCAAGCCAATGCCGTATCTTTGATTTCTAAGTGGGAATGAGGTGTTTTTTCGACGAATAATTTCAATATCGATAATAACCCAGAACTCCACTCGTTCTGGTGTACCTTGTTTATCCACTCCCCGTTTTCTTTATAATATGCTCCATGTTCAGCGGCCAATGAAATATGTAAATTCCCGAGCCATTTTTCGAGTGTATCGTGATCCCGACCGCTGTTGACAACCACTTTATTAGATGGGTCATCTGCTAGTTGTCGTAATATGGCTATGAGTTCGTTTGTTGGTTTTGCCTCTTCCGGTTTATTGCATATTGGAGCTAATGTGCCGTCGTAGTCTAACAGAATGAGACGCTCTTTCGCTTGGCGGTAACTTTGCTTGATTGTATTGACAGTCGATTTGGAGAGGCATTTTTCATTCAACTCCCTGTTTTTATCGTAAGTTTGTTCCCATTCATTGATAAAATTTCCGGCCCATCGTTCGACTGTTTGTGTAGAAATGAGTTTCTGCATACGGTTGAGACGCCTTTGTTGTTCTAAGTCGGGCATTTCAAGAGCTTGATAAATTGCATTTTCGATTTGATCCGTGTCGTTCGGGTTGACTAGCAGGGCGTCGGTCATTTCTACAGCAGCACCGGCCATTTCACTCAGTATGAGTACACCGGGATTTCCGTCTTTGACGGCGATGTATTCTTTGGCGACGAGATTCATTCCGTCTCGTAAGGGCGTAACCACTGCAACATCGGCTACGTAATATAACGCTACCAATTCTTCAAAAGGAAATCCATGATAAAAATAACAAACCGGTGTCCAGTCCATTGTTGAATACCTGCCGTTGATAGAGCCTATTTCTTCATCTATTTTGGTTTTTAATTCGGCATAACTGCCGACATGATCCCGGGAGGGGACGATAACCATTGATAAAGAAACCTTGCCGTGGTATTCGGGATGATGTTCGAGAAATGCAGCGAATCCTTGCAAACGATGCAGAATACCTTTACTGTAATCCAACCGATCCACCGATAGTAGCAATTTTCTATTCCCGAAAAGTTTTCGATATTTTTCGACTGCCTCTCGCACGGTTGTTTTCGATATAGCCTTGTGATAAAGATCATAGTTGATACCCATAGGAAGGGCATCGATCCGGACTACTCGATTGGAAAGCATACACTCATCGAGTTGAAAGTCGATACGTAGTATACGTTGCACGGCACTGATGAAGTGCCGCATATAATCGGGAGTGTGAAAAGCTATAAAGTCTGCACCTAAAAGACCCTGCAATATTTCTGCCCGCTCAGGTAAAATGCGGAAGAGCTCGTAAGAGGGGAATGGTATATGGTGAAAATATCCTATACAGAGATGTGGCATCGCCTCTCTCAACATACCCGGAAGCAACATGAGTTGATAATCTTGTACCCATATTTTATCGTCGGGTTGGACCAATCTGCATATCTCCTCGCAGAAACGACGGTTTACTTCCTGGTAGGCTTGCCAAAAACTGTTTCTGTATAAAGTGTAGACGTAAAAATAGTGGCATAAAGGCCATATCGTACTGTTGCTATATCCCTCATAGTAATTCGTAATTTGTGAGTCTGTCAGGAATACGGGGTGAAAATTGAGTTTTTCGAGTTGAGAACCGATTTCGGCTTGTTCCTCTTTTTTTTCGACACATATTCCCGGCCAACCGATCCAATGTTTTTCGTAAGCTGTATTTAAGGAATCCAGACCGGTAGCCAGTCCCCCTTCACTTCTTGAAAAAACAAATGCTCCGGCTTCTCCTGTTACTTTGACGGGTAGTCTATTCGATATAATATATAGCTTCATACATTTTGAAAAAGGCAAATTGGATACCAGAAATTTATTATCTTTATAAATGTCTTATTATTAGTTGTTTATTCCTTTTTATTTACGATGGAGTTTTTCAAAACGAAAAAGTCGTTTTTCATTTCGGTGGGTTTTGAGATAGATGTTGGGAAGTATGTCTCTGAAAAAAGGGGATTATTAAGAAAAAAGCCCCTCTTTTTCGAGAGGGGCTTAAGCTTTATCAGGGTATGGAGCTATTTTATGGAGATCTGGTTATTTCCTCCGTCTTTTACTTGGCTGTCTGTTTCCCGATAGAAGGAGCTTACCGGTTCTATCTGTACGCAGTTGTTGATATATGCGTCGGTTACATGGTCGAATGTGATGACCGGAGTTCCTTCGGTCGGATATTTCGTCCGTACATTGTTGAGAATGATTTTTTCACTCTTTTCAAATACCCACGGCGAACCTTTCGTTGCAGAGAATTCTACATTATTAAAATAAATATCTTTGGCCGTATTGACAACGAATCCTTTCTCGGCTTCCATATTGAGATTGTTGAACGAAATGTTTTGTACCGGCATTTCTTCGATACCGCTGATGTAGCCGATTTGTTTGATTTCTCGTCCGGTAATGTTGCTCAGATGTATATTTCTGAAAATGGGTGTGCGTTCGCTGACAGGCTCGACTTTTGATGTTTTGTCGTAGAAAAGGTCAAAGATGAAAGCATTGCGTTGGATATTCCGCATGACGATGTTATCGACACGGATTTGCTCTACCACGCCGCCACGGCCGCGAGATGCTTTCAGCCGGATACCGGCATCGGTGCCGTCGAAGACGCAGTTTGAAATGGTAACCCGTTTTACACCGCCAGACATTTCACTTCCTATTACTACACCGCCGTGTCCCGAAAGCATGATACAGTTGGTAATCGTAATGTTTTCACAAGCTTTCCCGTATTTGCGTCCGTCGGCATCTCGACCCGATTTGATGGTGATGCAATCATCTCCTACACTGATGAAACAATCTGAGATGCGTACATTGCGGCAGGAGGTGGGATTGATGCCATCGGTGTTGGGACCTTTGGGATTTTTATCAGGGTTTTTAATGGTAACACCGTGAACTACGACATTATCGCAAAATGCCGGATTGACGGTCCAAAATGGAGAGTTGATGATTTTTACGTTTTCGATGAGAATGTTGGTACACTCAAAAAATTGAATAAAAGGCGGGCGGAACATACGACGTTCTAACGACCCTTTGTAATAATCCGAAACTTCCAATCCTACATTGGCCTCTTCCCACATACGTTGCAATTTGCTCTTTTTATCGTCGGGAAGTTTACCTCCGTTATCTTTTATGATCTTTTTGGTCTCTCCTTCCCACGCCCACCATTTAAAGCCGTTTCCGTCGAGCGTTCCACGACCGGTGATGGTCAGGTTGTCGGCATCGTGGGCATAAATCAGAGGCGACAAGGTATTCATGACAGTACCTTCCCATCGAATTTTTACAAAAGGAAGATAATCCTCGAAGTTATCGGAGAAACGTATAGTCGCACCTGACTCGATGTGCAAGGTGATATTGCTTTTCATTTCGATGGTGGCGGTAAGGTAAGTTCCGGCTGGGAAATAGATTGTTCCACCACCTTCCCGGGCAGCCTTGTCGATGGTTTTATTTATTAATTCCGTACAAGCCTTTTTACCTGTTGCATCGGCTCCCAGTTTTTTTATATCGTATGTTTTTGCCCAGGAGAGATGTGTGAGGGTAAGGCATAAAGCAAATAGAAAAAGTTTTTTCATGATGTATGGGTTATGTGTTAAAAATGCTTCCAAAGATAACTATAAATTACACACCGGAAGTGCAAAATTGTTTCATATAAGTGTAGAAATAGGTATAAATGGGTATTATTCGTTCATTTCGTCGCAGGTATAGTTCAGAAATCGGTTGAACGGGTATAGAATAGATAATTCTTCGGCTGTCCGGTACAACCAGTCGTCGTTTTCAAAAAAAGACTCCTTTTTAGAAGCGTATGTCAGATAATCCCGTTGTTTGAGCAGTTCGGGATAAGGAAAATCTTTGGGAAAGGGGCGCGGCATAACTTTCAGTGCTCGTTCGTTATCGAGTCCGTGGTAAAGTTTTTTAAATGCCGGTTCTTCCAATATTTCTCTGAATTCGTCGCAGTTGTCGTATATCGATTGGCGGAGCGCTTTCAACAACGGTGGGTCAGGGCACCAGATTCCGCCGCAAAGGAGACAATTATCGGGTTCTATATGTAAGTAATATCCGGCACGCGGACTATTTTTTCCGCCCCGGGCCATATATGCGGCGAAATGGGTTTTATAAGGAGTCTTGTCGGGAGAAAAACGGATATCCCGATATATTCGGTAAAGGCAGGCCGATGCTTCGAGACCGTGCAATTCCTCGTCTTTTTCGCCGATTAAGACAATGAGTTGGTTGATATATGTTTCAAAAGTCTTGCGTAGTCGTGTATATTCGTCTTTGTGTGCATTGAACCATTCCCGATTATTATGCATACGCAATTCTCTCAAAAAATGTATAATTTCTTTCATGTAAAAAAGGGCTTATTTCTCTCTACGAATGTATATATTTTTTTTGATATTCCCGATTTTATGCGGCAAATTTCTGTAAAAATGGTTATCTTGCGCACTATTTTTAGGGTTTTAATAGAAAAATTTGAAATAATACGATGAAAGAAAACGAGAAAGAGCCGGTAGATTTGCCGGAAAATGCTTTTCGCGAATTGGAGGAAGGTGAGGAGTATAACCCTATAATGTCGCCCGGGAGGGAGTATCGGGAAGTTACTCCGTGGTCGGTTTCATGGGGAATCGTCATGGCCGTACTTTTTTCTGCGGCGGCAGCTTATTTGGGATTGAAAGTCGGTCAGGTATTCGAAGCTGCCATACCTATCGCCATTATAGCGGTAGGACTTTCGACCGGGTTCAAGCGGAAAAACGCATTGGGTGAAAATGTGATTATACAATCCATCGGGGCCTGTTCGGGAACGGTCGTTGCGGGTGTGATATTTACGTTGCCGGCGTTGTATATTATTCCGGGTTTGTCGGCCGGTTTTTTACAAGTCTTTTTAAGTTCGTTGCTCGGAGGTATTTTGGGCATATTGTTTTTGATACCTTTCCGCAAATATTTTGTTTCGGACATGCACGGTAAGTATCCTTTCCCCGAAGCGACTGCAACGACGCAGATTCTCGTATCGGGGCATAAAGGGGGGAATCAGGCCCGTCCGCTTATTTTTGCCGGCCTTGTGGGAGGAATTTATGATTTTTTGTTATCGACGTTCGGCTGGTGGAGCGAGGTATTGACGACTCGTATATTGCCTTTTGGCGATGCGGTGGCCGAGAAGGCAAAGCTGGTTTTTAAAGTCAATACCGGAGCAGCGGTTTTGGGGCTCGGTTATATTGTAGGATTGAAATACAGCCTTATCATTTGTGCAGGTTCTATTTTTGTTTGGTTTTTGATTATACCGGGATTCGACCTTTTTTGGGGGGATACGGTATTGCAACTCAATAGCGGCGATACAGCTTTGACGGTTTCCCAAATGAGTCCCGAACAAATATTTACAACCTATGCCCGATATATAGGTATCGGCGGTATTGCGATGGCTGGTATTATAGGTATTGTCCGTTCGTGGGGAGTGATACGCAGTGCCGTAGGCTTGGCATCGAAAGAGTTGAAAGGGAAAACCTCGGCCGTACAATCGGGGGTAAAACGTACACAGAGAGACATCAGTATGAAAATACTTTTCTTCTCCATCGTGGTAACGCTTATTACTATATTTCTCTTTTTCTATTTCGGCGTCATTCATAACTTCATACAGGCTCTTATCGCTTTTGTTGTCGTGTCGGTTATCGCTTTTCTGTTTACGACAGTTGCAGCCAACGCTATTGCGATAGTGGGAACCAATCCTGTTTCGGGTATGACGCTGATGACATTGATTTTGGCATCGGTCATTTTGGTGGCTTCTGGTCTGTCGGGCAAAGAAGGTATGGTTGCCGCGTTGATCATCGGCGGTGTCGTGTGTACGGCGCTGTCGATTGCCGGAGGTCTGGTTACCGACCTGAAAATCGGCTATTGGTTGGGTACGACGCCGGCCAAACAGGAAACATGGAAGTTTGTCGGAACATTGGTTGCGGCAGCTACTGTGGGAGGTGTTATGATCATTCTGAATAAAACTTACGGCTTTACTGGCGAAAATGCACTGGCTGCCCCGCAAGCCAATGCCATGGCGGCAGTTATACAGCCGCTTATGTCGGGGCAAGGAGCACCGTGGTTGCTTTATGGCGTGGGGGCTTTGATTGCATTGGTGCTGACCTTCCTGAAAGTTCCGGCTTTGGCATTTGCTTTGGGTATGTTCATTCCTTTGGAGTTGAATACTCCGTTGGTCATCGGCGGGCTTATCAGTTGGTATGTATCGACCCGTTCTACCGATAAGGCTCTCAACAAGGCGCGTCTCGAAAAAGGTACGTTGCTGGCCTCGGGATTCATCGCGGGTGGAGCGTTGATGGGCGTTGTGAGTGCTGCTATCCGATTTGCCGGATTCGAGTATTCTTGTGTTATGAACGAGACTGTGTCTCAGTCGCTCGGATTGCTACTTTATTTGGCTCTTATTGTCTATTTGGCAAGAACCAGTTTGAAGGCAAAAAAGAATAAATAAAAGTATTAAAATGAAAAGGAAAGGGCGGGAATTTCCCGCCCTTTCCTTTTCTAATCAGTCATAAAAATAATATATAATATATTGGTTTTTTATTTCAATATATTTACATTTGCAGGGTTAGGATTGGAAATATTTGACCTAAAATTTATTTAATAGTTTTTTATGAAAATCAATCATCTATTATGCTCATTGATTGCCACATCAGGTTTGTTGGCATTGGTAGGCTGTGATCCCGAGCAGTCGGAGTTAAGTCTCGATTCTATTACCGAAAAAGCTGTTGTTTCGGGAACTTTTGTTTACGATGCCGGAGTCGATATCTCCGGTACCGATTATACGGTAAATAAATATGCACCTGTTGCGGGACAAAAGGTATATCTCGAAATCCCTTACAGCGAATATTTGGGAAACGATGTGAGTTCTGCTTCTATGACAAGTACGACAGGAAGCGGTGGAGATTCAGAAACAGATACTGATACGCCTGATACAAAAGAAAATAAGGGCAATAAGGTATATGAAACTGTAACTGATGCCGAAGGACATTGGGCATTTGAGGTTCCGGTAAAATCTGCGGGAATTAATAATGTAACTGTGCGAATGGAAAGTTTCAGGGCACTTAGATCGGAATATGTGAAGATGGACGGTGCCACTCCTATATTTAAGACAACATTATACGAGTACTCTTGTGATTCTACCGTTATGTTAAAACCCGGTTCTGTGGTAATATGGGATAAAAGTCTTACAGGAGATAAAGTATCGGGGTTTGATGGTTTCGATGAGCGCATTACATTGAAAGGTAATGTACAACAGGCATACGAATCGGGGTATCGTCAGGGTGCCTATAAACCGGCGGTCAATATGACGATCGATTTCGAAGTTACATATGAAAATATAAGTGAAGCTGTTACGTTTGGTACTACGACCGATGAGCAAGGGAATTATGTTATTGCTTTACCATTGCGTTCTTATGAAGAGGGTTTTAAAAAGTTGGAAATAACGCCCCGGGAGGTAGTTTCATCGTATGAACATTTTACTGCTCCCGGAAAATCTGTGCAGTTGATAGGTAAGTATGCAATAGAAAATAATGGAAGCATAGTGGGCGGAAATGGTAAAATGAATAATTTTACCGAACAAGAGTACACGATGAGAACCATGTACATAACGTTCGATCCTGAGTATAACGACGGCTTCAATACTACGAGTAAACCGGCTACTTGGCCCGAAGATGGAGCGACTCTTGCCGGTTGGCTGCATACCGATGCCGATTACCCGCAAAAAGTAACGGTTACAGGAAAATGTCTGTTTGCCGTGGAAACCGGTTTTTGTGTAGGAACTTACGGTAATCCTTATCAGGAAGCCTATTTGAATGTGCAGTATTCATCGAGGTCGAAGGCTGTATATGTGAATACCGATGCCGAGGGGAACTTTTCGTTTGAACTGCCAGTAAAAAATGGTGAAAATCCAAAAATAACTATCGGAACTCTTAAAAAGAATATCACTCATTATTTAAATAATGGCAAAACCGAAGCTCGGGTAGGTGAATATTCGGAAAAAGCAAGTGTGGATAAAGTCTCTTGGAATGAATTGGGTACTGTTTATAATAAATTTACCCCGACCGATAAAACCGATTGGTTTGAAGATTTGGCCGGTTGGGTTGTCGATGAAAATCTTACCCAGAAAAATACAATTACAGGAACCATTTATAAAGCTGTTGAGACAGGATTCCGTAACGGTACATATCAAGGAGCTGCTTATGAGCCGGTAATGATAACGATTACAGAGAGTGGCAAGGCGACTTCTTTTGTCGGAGCGACAGACGCCAATGGTGCGTACAGTATCGATGTGCGCATGCGTTATGCCGATGAGGAGCCAAGCAGCTTGGTTGTCAGACCTGCGTTTGCTATTCCAGAAAAAGGAGAAGTGCCCTTGTCAAATCTAACCCATTATCGTAAGCCGGGCAGCACTTCGACAGAAGAGATAGATGTATCTTACGGAGAAGGACCGGCTTTTACTTCTTATGTAGAAGGTATTAGTCGTTGGAACAACAGAGGTGCCGATTATTATACCGTTCAATCGGTTTCTGATGAAGAAAGTGTTTCAAATTGGTCTCGTAATCTTGCCGGTTGGATCAATGACAGTTTACGTGTGGCCGGTAGATGTACCGAGACATTGATAATCGGTGGATATGTAAAACGGGCTGTGGAGAAAAAAGACGGTATGGTATGGGCTCCCAAGTGGGAAAATGACCCCAATCGCATGGTAAGCGTGGTGGTAGATGGTCGGACTTATGATGTTGTAACGTCGAGTAATGGGCAATTTATATTCCATGTTCAGGTTTCGGAAATAGTCCCTAATTATAGAATCTCTGTACAACCTACCGACGATCCAAAGAATGTATCGTTTATACATTATTCCGATGTAACAGGTGATACACAGACTGTTATTACAGGTAGGTATAAGTCTGCAAATAACATCAGTAACCGATATTTTTCTCCCGATGTGTCGTCGATAAATATAATTGCTCCGTGTGCCAAAATGAGATTTGAGCCGGAAATAGAACCAGATGGTTGGAATAGTTATCTGTGGGACGTGAACGTTGACGATTGATAATCCGATAAAAATTGAGTTATGAAATATAAAATAATGGCTTTTGTGCTGTTGTTTACCCTTATGGGAGGGGGATTATCGGCACAAGAAGAAAAGCCCGCTAAAAAAAGAAGGACGGTGGAATTACCTAAGGCCGGAGACATAGGTCTCGGTATCGATGTCGTCCCGATGTTCAAATATATGGGTAATTTATTTAATGGGAATACCGATAACAGTTATAACTCTTTCGGGGGTGAACCTGTCATAGCGCCCAATGAGAACGCCATAAACAATCCGACTGTTTCGATAATGGGAAAATACATGATTACCGATAATCTGGCTGCGCGCATGAACATAGGCATTCTTTATAGACATGAGAATGAACGTACCTATAATATCGACGATGCGGCTCGTATGGCCAATCCGCTTTCCGAGGCCAAAGTTACCGATGAGCATGTAACAAACAATACCGGAGCCGCGTTCTCGGCCGGTGTGGAGTATCGGCGCGGATATCGGCGCATACAAGGTTTTGTGGGCGGTAACCTTATTTATGCATTCGGAGAAAAGAATTGCCATGTGTCTTACGGCAATGCTATTACCGAGATAAACCAAACGCCGACCCGTATTTCCGGAAATGAAATTGCAGTAACGAATCCGGAACCTCCTTCGTATTGGACAAGGGCATATCTGCTTGATTCCTATAACGACGGTTCGACCCAATACTTAGGTTTTGGCGCTCATATCGGTGTTGAGGTCTTTTTGGCGTCGCATTTTTCGTTGGGAGGGGAGGTTAGTATCAATGCTATTTGGCATTGGAATCCCGAATCATACCGTAAGATCGAAGGGTTCAACACTTTGAACAATCAGGTGGAGACCCGTACCGACCTTATTTCTCCCGGGAATAAAGGTTTTTCTTTCGGTACGGAAAATTTGGGAGGAAAACTTTATCTGATGTTTTATTTCTGATTGGTTTATAATACTACACTCAGAAAGGAATCAAATGAATAAGGGCGGAACTTTTCGGGTTCCGCCCTTATTATTCATCGAAAAAGTTTGGGATTGTAGATGGTTACTCTTCCAAATGTCCGAATTTTCCTTTATTGAAATCGTCGAAAGCTTGTAGTATTTCTTGGCGGGTATTCATTACAAAAGGTCCGTGTGCGGCTATCGGCTCATCAATGGGTTCACCGCTTAGTACCAATACAATAGCATCTTCTGTTGCTTTTACCGAAAATTTTTCTCCGTCATTGGCCATCAATACAAAATTGTCGGTGGGGACATCGGTGTCATTGTTTACACGTATTTTCCCTTCGATAATGAGCATTCCGGTATTATAGTTCTCGGGAAACGAAAAATCTATTTCCGCTCCGTTTTTTAATTTGGCATTCAGTAGATGTATGGGGGTAAAGGTGAATGCAGGCCCTTTTACTCCGTGGTATTCGCCGGCAATGACATCTATTTCTCCTTTTCCTTCCGGGAGGGAATATTTTCCCATCATGTCGTTTGTAATGGCTTGATATTTCGGCTTGGACATTTTGTCTTTGGCCGGTAAGTTTACCCAGAGTTGAACTACGTGGAAATCACCGCCTTTACGGCTCCACGCTTTCTCGTGATATTCTTTGTGTAATACCCCCGAGGCAGCTGTCATCCATTGTACGTCGCCTTCTCCTATGATACCGCCTCCGCCATGACTGTCGTGGTGTTCGACTTTCCCTTTGTAAGCAATGGTTACCGTTTCAAATCCGCGATGCGGGTGAACACCTACTCCTTGCGGTGTTTCGGAGGGTGGAAAATAATATTTGGAGTTATAATCCAGTAAAATAAAAGGTGTCATGCGTTCCATTTCCAGATGATAACTACCCGGGATAAAGTTATGTACCCTAAAACCGTTGCCTACCCAATGGGGTTCCGGCGGAAGTGCTACCAGTTCTACGTTTCTTTTTTTCATATTTGTTTTCTTTCTTTTAGAGGGATGGTAAGTTGAGTATCTGTCTGATAGTTCCCTGTATTGTAAGAACTATTATATTATAAACAGGGAAAGGGCATTTTTTGTTGTATATCAAATGGAAAATATCCTTGAAGAAAGAAGTAATGGCTTGTAAAAGAGTTCTTTTATAATTTTTATGGTGTGGAATTGAAAAACTGTTTTGAAAAAAATGATGGTTGATAATTGCTTTTTGAAATAAAATCTGTTTCTTTATGGAGAATAACCGAAACAACGGGGTCGCTCATTTGTTTATTTATATAAAACGATATAAGAAAAATTATTATGAAACGAAATTTTGAAGAAGCCTTACGACATCGACGGAGTTATTATGCGATAGGAAATGAATCGCCTGTGTCGCCCGATGTTGTAAAAAAGATACTTGATGATGCCTTGACTTATGTTCCTTCGGCATTCAATACCCAGTCTACTCGTTTGGTACTGTTGATAGACGACGCCCATCGTCGTTTTTGGGATATAACCAAAGAGACGTTGCGAGAGATCGTTCCGCCGGAAAGTTTTAAGAAAACCGAGCAGAAAATCGATAAATCTTTTGCTGCCGGTTGCGGGACTGTCTTGTTTTTTGAGGATTCGGAAGTTATAGAGCAGATGCAAAAATCTTTCCCGACTTATGCCGAGCGTTTTCCCATTTGGTCGCAACAAACCGCTGCTATGCACCAGCTGGCAGTCTGGACGATGTTGGAAGACGTAGGTTTCGGGGCATCATTGCAACATTATAATCCGTTGGTAGATGAAGCGGTTCGTAAAGAATGGGGATTGCCTCAAACGTGGTTGTTGAATGCGCAAATGCCGTTTGGGAATCCGTTGCAAGAACCCGGAGAAAAAGAAGTTTCTCCATTGGATTACCGATTGAAAATATTCCGTTGAAGAATGCTCTGGTAGGAAACCGGCCCGATAGAAATATTTCTATCGGGCCGGTTATTTGTTTATTTCAATGCTTTGACAGCTGCATCGTAGTCAGGTTCATGTGTAATTTCGGGAACAAGTTCTTCATAAATGATTTGACCCGATTCGTCGAGAACGACAACAGCGCGGGAAAGAAGTCCTGCAAGAGGGCCGTCAATAAGTCCTACGCCGTAATCTTTACCGAATTCCGCAGAACGGAAAGCCGATACGGGAATTACATTGTCGATGCCTTCGGTCGTGCAAAAGCGGCCTTGTGCGAAAGGAAGGTCTTTCGATACGGCCAGTACGACTGTATTGTCCATTTGGGCGGCCAGTTGATTGAATTTACGTACCGAGGTGGCGCATACGCTCGTATCGAGACTCGGGAATATATTCAGAACAATACGTTTGCCCGTTAAATCATCGTTTTTGAGGGTGGAAAGATCGCCTTTGACCAATTCGAATTTCGGAGCTTTCGTTCCGACTTTGGGTAATTCTCCGGCAGTGTGTACCGGTGTACTTTTAAAAGTTACAGTAGCCATAATTTGTCTGATTTGAAGTTAGTTAATATTTTACGTATTATAAGTAAACAGAATGATCTGATTTTTGGTTCATGAGACAGAGAGCCATTTGAAAGAATCCTCGACCGTATATCCGCGTTCCCGGCAGTATGCTTTTCGTTGCATCTCATCGATACTCCCGATGTGGAAATAGGTCGATTGCGGGTGTGCAATGAGTATTCCCGACACGGTGGAGGTGGGGTACATGGCTCCGTTCTCGGTTACAGAAACTCCTGTTTTTTTGAAATCGAGAATTTCATCAAGGACGAAACTGAGCGACTGGTCGGGCAGGGAAGGGTATCCTATGGCCGGACGTATGCCTTGATAGTGCTGGGAAAGCAGCGAAGGAATGTGTGGCTTTTCCATGGGGCTATATCCCCAGTAACGGGTTCGGATACGATAATGCAGCCATTCTGTTGCCGCTTCGACCATTCTGTCGCAGAGTGATTGCAACATCAGGGTCTCGTAGTGGTCATCGCACCGTTTGAGTTGTTCGATTCTTGAAGCCAATTCGGGACTTATTGTTACGACGAATGCGCCGACATAGTCGGTACGGTTTTCGCTTTGAGGTATGACGAAGTCCGACAGAGCAAGAAATTTCCCTTCCGGCTTTTGTTTTTGTTGTCGTAAACAAGGAATTTTTATCTCTCCTTCGGAGGTCTGAAAAATAATTCGGTTTCCCTCGCTGTTAGCTCGATAGATTCCGAAACGGGCTTGCAGGAACATCGAATCCTTCTCTTTTTCAAGTTGGTCGAGTCGCGATTCCGCATCGGTTATGAGACGATGTGTTTCATAAGATTTTTCCATTTCTCCGGCCGTCTTTGTTATGGGGAGTTGAGCCTTGCAGTGTTCGCAACTGCAATCGTCCGGGAGTTGATTCCCAGTCAGCTTCCATGTGTGTAGAAAATATTTCCAGTTGATATAAGGCCGTATCTCCTGTATCGAAATCTTTTCTTCCTTTGTTATTCCGGGATATTGCGGCTCTGTCGGTTTGTAGTTTTTCCACTCGGCGACAAATGCATTTGCATTGGCCTCCGGATAAGAAACCAACGCCTCTTGCCGGTTTTCGGTAGAGTGGCGTAATTCAGCTTGTTCACGCTGCAATTCCGATAGGAATTTTTCTCGAGTTTGTCGATTGAGCCATTGGGCTGCAACGGTAGGAATTTGTGCGGCATCGCGTGTATGGATTACAGGGCCGCTGTAACATGGGGCTATTTTTACGGCGGTATGTAATTTCGAAGTTGTAGCGCCTCCGATCATAAGCGGAATTTGCAGCCCCGCTTTTTCCATGGCTTCGGCAATGCGGCACATCTCATCAAGAGACGGAGTAATAAGACCGCTTACACCAATTATATCGACCTTTTCCCGTATGGCGGTTTCTATGATTGTTTCGGCTGGAACCATGACGCCGAGATCGATAATGTCATAGTTGTTGCAACCGAGTACGACGGCAACGATGTTTTTTCCTATGTCATGTACATCTCCTTTGACCGTAGCCAAGAGAAATTTACCATTTTTCCGGGAACTTTCTTTTTGTACGGGAATATAGGGTTGCAAAATAGCAACGGCCTGTTTCATGGTACGAGAGGTTTTTACCACTTGCGGAAGAAACATTTTTCCTTCACCGAAAAGTTTTCCTACTCGGTTCATTCCATTCATCAGCGGCCCTTCGATGATTTTTACAGCGTTACCGTATGCCGACAGGGCTTCATGCAGATCGGCATCGAGTCGGTCGACCGAGCCTTTGACGAGAGCGTATTCGAGCCGTTCGTCGAGAGACATTTTGTCGCGTATGTCGGTTTGTGGGGTATGGACGTTTTGTACCGATTCGTTTTTGAGAGATTCCGCAGCTTCTATCAGCCGTTCGGTTGCGTCGGGGCGTCTGTTGAAGATGACATCTTCGATACGGGAGAGCAATTCCTGAGGAATATCTGTGTATGCGACTGTCGTTGCCGGATTGACGATGGCCATGTCCATTCCTGCACGTATAGCATGGAACAAAAAGACAGCATGCATGGCTTCGCGTATATAATTGTTTCCTCGGAATGAAAAAGACAAGTTGCTGATACCCCCGCTTACTTTTGCTCCCGGAAGGTTTTCTTTTATCCATTTTACGGCTCGTATAAAGTCCAATCCGTAATTGAGGTGCTCTTCGATACCAGTGGCGAGAGCCAGAACATTGGGGTCGAAAATAATATCATTGGGGTCGATTCCATCGTGTACGAGCAAGTCGTAGGCTCTTTTACAAACGGCAATTTTACGGTCGTAACTGTCGGCTTGACCTGTTTCGTCAAAAGCCATTACAATCATAGCAGCTCCGAGCCTGTGTATGATGCGGGCGTGGGCGAGGAATGTTTCTTCACCTTCTTTCAGACTGATGGAATTGACGATACCTTTTCCTTGTATACATTTCAGCCCGGCAAGAATGACCGGCCATTTCGAAGAATCTATCATAATCGGAACACGGCAAATTTCGGGTTCCGAGGCAATGAGATTCAGGAACGTTACCATTTCGTTTTGTGCATCGAGCATGGCGTCGTCCATATTGATGTCGATGATTTGTGCTCCATCTTCCACTTGTTTACGGGCTATACCCAGAGCTTCATCGTATTTTTTCTCTGAAATCAGTCGCAAGAATTTACGAGAACCGGCCACGTTGCATCGTTCACCGACATTGATAAAATTGTTTTCGGGAATGATTTTTAATTCTTCTAAACCCGATAAGCAGAGTACCTTTTCCCTTATATGCGGACGATGAGGTGTGGTATCTGTTACCAGTTGCGCGATGGCGGCGATGTGTTCGGGAGTCGTTCCGCAACAGCCTCCGATGATATTGACCAGACCTTCATCTATGAACTCTTTGATTTGAGCCGCCATTGTTTCGGGTGTTTCATCATATTGCCCGAAGCGGTTGGGCAATCCTGCATTGGGGTAGGCCGAGATGTAGTATGGTGCTGTTTCTGCCAGCTGTTTCAGGAACGGTTTCATGTCTCGGGCGCCGAAAGAACAATTCAGTCCTATCGATAAAATATCTGCATGTTGTACCGAGGCGAGAAATGCGCCCAGCGTTTGTCCCGATAAAGTACGACCGCCTGTATCGGAAAGGGTAACCGAGAGCATGATAGGAATATTTTTTCCCCTTTCTTGCATGGATTCGACAGCTGCGTACAATGCGGCTTTGGCGTTGAGGGTATCGAAAATCGTTTCGATGAGAAGTAAGTCTACGCCACCGTCGATGAGTGCGGTTATCTGTTCCCGGTATGCATCGGCGAGATCATCGAATGTCAATGCGCGGAAAGCCGGATTGTTGACGTCGGGAGACATGGAGCAAGTCTTGTTGGTAGGACCTACCGAGCCTGCTACAAATCGGGGTTTGTCGGGAATTTTTCTCGTATAGTCGTCTGCAATATTTCGCGCAAGTCGAGCCGCTTCGAAATTTATTTCCGTAATGAGTCCTTGCATTCCGTAGTCGGCCATCGATATGCGTGTGGAGTTGAAAGAGTTTGTTTCGATGATGTCCGCTCCGGCATCGAGATATACTTGGTGTATCGCAGTGATAATTTGCGGTTGGGTAAGGCAAAGCAGGTCGTTGTTCCCTTTTTGCAAAATACCGATATCGGAAAATCTTTCTCCTCTGAAATCTTTTTCGGTAAGGCCGTACTGCTGGATCATGGTGCCCATGGCTCCGTCGAGAACCATGATTCTGTTGTCGAGAATTTCTTTAACGTGCATTATCGGAATAAAATATTTATGAAGACAAAGGTAATAAAAAAGAGAAAATAGGGGTGAATAAAGGCGAAATATTGAGTAGAGGGTAAATATTATTGCTATATTTACACACGAAAATGAATTCGTAAATTTAGGAGGGTTATGGCTTTTTATTCGAGAGCGATATATCTATGTATGCTGGCACTGTTTTTGTCTGTGTACGGAATAAATCTGTCGGCACAGGAAAAGTCATCGAATTATGTTCACATATCGAAGTCGGATATGGAACTTACGGTTTATAATGTCGATGGACAAGTATTGTTTCGTTGTATGGTGGGTTGTGGCAAGGAATTGGGAAACAAGCAAAAGAAAGGCGACAATCGTACACCGGAAGGTTGTTTCCCGATCACTCAGATAAAAAACTCTTCCCATTGGGTTCATGATTTCTGTGATGGTAAAGGTCTTATCGAAAAAGCTTATGGCCCTTATTTTATCAGATTAGGTGTGAAAGGGTTTACCGGGATAGGGATACACGGTACTTGTTTTCCCGAGTCGATCGGGACTCGTTGTAGCGAAGGTTGCATACGTCTTCACAACAAAGATGTAGAAAAGTTGATAGACCTTGTTACGGTAGGCTGTTTGGTTACAATTGAGAAAGATACAGTGCAATGAAATGAGTCGGATTATTGTATACTCTTTTACAACCGATTACAGAATAAAACCGTTATAAGAAAAAACGAAACCGATATGAATGAGAAAGTGGCGTTAAATGTTTTAGGCATTACATATAATCGCACGCACTCCGAAACCTATATTTTGATAATGATAGAGGAGGGTGGTGTACGTCAACTGCCTATTGCTATCAGGCTGGCCGAGGCTCAATCTATTATGGCTTTCATACAGCGGGTTGTTCCACAACGCCCTCTTACACATGATTTGTTTTCTTCGTTCTCCAAAGCTTTTGGTATACAGTTGCAAGAGATATTTATATATCATTATGAGGACGGATTGTTCTCGACCGAAATGATTTTTAATGATGGAGACAGGGAAGTGCATATCGATGCTCGCGCGTCCGATGCGATAGCATTGGCCATGCGTATGCACGCGCCTATATTTACGACACGTTCTATATTGGATCGTGCAGGAATTACCCCCGATCCCATAGAAATATCGTCGGGGAAAAATGTAGATGAGGAAACGGATATTCCGGTAAAAAAATTTTCTATCGATTCGTATAGTACAGACGAATTAAAAAGGCGTTTACAACAAGCTGTCGATAAAGAGGAGTATGAGCAGGCTTCTCGCATACAGCAGGAATTGAAACGGCGCTCGGGAGAGGATTCGCTTCCGTCCTAAGTGGAGAGGGGGTATGATCTGTACTTGTGGGAAAATCTTTTTCCCGATAGGTAGGGTGTATCCCGTGAAAGATCGCTCTGTTTTTCTGGAAATATTCGGTGCTATTTCGTATCTTTGTGCAGTAAGCATTATCGAGCTTGCTCGGCTTGGAAAGCCGGAATAACAGATCTCAAAGAAATAGAACGATGCATATATTTTATACGCCGGATATTGCCACTATCCGAGAATTGCCCGAAGAAGAATCCCATCATTGCGTAAAAGTATTACGGTTGTCCGAAGGGGCGGAAATATTATTGGCCGATGGTGTGGGAACTTTTTATAAGGCGGTTATATCTTTGGCTCACCCGAAGCATTGTGCCGTAGAAATTATCGAGACGATACCGACGCCTCCGTCGTGGAAATTTAAGGTGCATATCGCTATTGCCCCGACCAAAAATCTCGATCGCATGGAATGGTTTGCCGAGAAGTGTACCGAGGTAGGTATCGACTCGATAACTCCGTTGCTGTGTCGTTTTTCCGAGAGGAAGGAATTGAAAACCGATCGGTTGAGGAAAATACTTGTTTCGGCAATGAAGCAATCGCTTAAAGCCGTATGTCCTCATCTCGATGAAATGACCGGTTTTCGACATTTCGTCGAACGTCCGTTCGATGGCGAAAAGTATATCGCTCATTGTCGGGACGATGAGCGGGTGTTGTTGACCGATTGTTACAAACCGGGACACGACGCCGTGATACTGATAGGTCCTGAAGGCGATTTCAGTCCCGAAGAAGTCGATTTGGCCGTGGCCAATGGTTTCCGTCCCATATCGTTGGGCGATACCCGTTTACGTACCGAAACGGCAGGACTGGTCGCTTGCCATACGTTGCACGTGGTGAATATGATGAAAAAAAATATAGTTAAATAAAAAACGATGTATCCTCAAATCGAACAACTGAAACATACCGACTCTGGAATGTTTTTCCTATTGGCCGGTCCTTGCGTTATCGAAGGAGAAGAAATGGCTATGCACATAGCCGAGACTATCGTAGAGATTACAGATAAGTGGAAGATACCCTACATATTTAAAGGTTCATATCGTAAAGCCAATCGTTCCCGTATCGATTCATTCACAGGTATCGGCGATGAGAAGGCGTTGCGCATATTACGTAAAGTGCGTGAGACATTCGGTATTCCGGTGGTAACCGATATCCATACGGCCGATGAAGCTGCTATGGCAGCCGAATATGTCGATGTGTTGCAAATACCCGCATTTTTATGTAGACAGACCGATTTACTGCTTGCTGCGGCTCGAACAGGAAAAATAGTGAATATAAAAAAAGGACAGTTCCTTTCGCCCGAAGCCATGCAGTTTGCAGCAGACAAAGTTGTCGAAGCTGGTAATAATCATGTCATGCTTACCGAGCGGGGTACGACATTCGGTTATCAGGATTTGATTGTCGATTACCGGGGTATTCCAGAAATGCAGGCGGGCGGTTTCCCCGTGGTGCTTGATGTAACGCACTCTTTGCAGCAACCCAATCAGACGAGCGGGGTAACCGGCGGAATGCCCCGTCTTATCGAGACGATAGCCCGGGCCGGTGTGGCGGTAGGGGTAGACGGCCTGTTTATGGAAACACACCCTGAGCCTGAAAAAGCGAAATCCGATGGCGCCAATATGCTTCCTCTTCATCGATTGGATTCTTTGCTGGGTCGCTTGGTTGCCTTGCGGCAAGTTGTGAATACTTTTCCTGCTGTGTAGTATATGGTCTTTTATTTTTCGGCAACAGGAAATTCTTTGTGGGTCGCCCGACGGTTGGCCGATACTTTCGGCATATCTTTACGGTCGGTGGTATCCCGACAAGAAAGGAAGAGTCTTTTGTCTGTTTTTTCAGATAAAGAGCCGTTGTTTCTTGTTTTCCCCGTCCATTCGTGGGGGCCGGCTGTCCCGATGTCCGATTTTATCGATCGATTGGTTGTCGATGATTATGCCGGTCAACCGATATATATTGTGTGCGTGTGTGGGGACGATTGCGGTCGGACCGATAAAATTGTCGATAAAATGTTGCGTCGTAAAGGTTTGCAGCTGACATCCGTTTTTTCTGTACAGATGCCGAATAATTATATTTTACTGCCCGGGTTCGATGTCGACGCACCGTCTGTCGCAGCAGAAAAGTTAAATGCGGCTTCTGCCCGCATACAAGCCATTGTCGAAGCAGTAAGAAGCGGGAATGCACATCATTGCTTGTACGATTCGGGAAAGTTTCCGAGGTTGAAAAGTCTCGTATATCCGTTGTTCAGGAAATACGCTCGCTCGGGAAATTCGTTTCGTGTAACCGATGCTTGTACGGCATGTGGAAAATGTATCCGCATATGCCCTACAAAAACGATTTCGGGAGATCGGGAAGGTCGTCCTCGATGGAAAAAGAAAGGGTGTGTTCAATGCTCGGCCTGCATACACCGTTGTCCTGAGAGGGCTATTGAATATGGCCGTATTTCAGAAAAGAAAGGACGTTATCACCACCCCGATTATCCGTAATTTTTGAGTGGTGAAAAATTTTCCCGAGTAAGCAGGAGAAACGTTATACTAAAATTTCCTGAGGAGATATTCCTGTAAAATCATTGATGACACGATCGGCGAGAGGTGTTATTTCATCGGCAGAGAGGGTGGTCGCTACACCCACGACTGTCATGCCGCCTGCGCGACCTGCCTGTAATCCAGCTCGGGAATCTTCGAAAACGAAAGCTTTTTCAGGTTTCACCCCTAATCTGCGTGCGGCCAAAAGATAACCTTCGGGATCGGGTTTCGAACGGGTAATGTCATCGGCCGATATAATTGTATCGAAATATCCTTTAAGTTCGGGGTGTGCCTGCCACAGGCTGTCTAATTTTTCGTTGTCCGAACTGGTAACAATCGCCGTGCGGATATGATTATCCCGTAATGCTTTTAAAAATTCGAGAATTCCCGGTATCAGATCGAAACGCATGGATTTCTCCCATTTCAGAAGATCCGAGGCTATTTGTTGTTGCCAATCTTCATGTCCGGCAAAAAAAAGATCGAAAATCTGGCGCAAGGTATTGCCTTTGATTTTCATGCCGAAATGGTCGGTGTCGTGTAAATATTCGGCTCCGGTTTTATCCCAAAAAATACTGTATTGAGGTTCGGTGTCGATAATGACTCCGTCTAAATCAAAAAGGGCAGCGATAGTCGTATCCATCGGACTTTATTGTATTTGTTTAACGCTGCAAAGGAAATAAAAATCACCCGACTACACAAATAATTCGTACCTTTGCGGCCGTTATTTAAAGAAAAAGATGATTTATGTCGAATAATCAGTCTCCTCAAATATTGGGTACGGCTCCTATCGGAAAATTATTGGTAGAGTATTCTTTACCGGCTATCATCGCCATGACCGTAGTGTCGTTATATAATGTTATCGACAGTATTTTTATCGGGCATGGTGTGGGGGCAATGGCTATCGCCGGTCTCGCCATTACTTTTCCGCTGATGAACCTCATTATCGCATTTTGTACCCTTGTGGGGGTAGGAGCTGCAACGATAAGTTCCATATATATGGGGCAGAAAGATATTCAAAGAGCGACTTTTGTTTTGCATAATGCGGCTATTTTATTGCTTGTAAATGGGTTGCTCGTTACAATTGTAACCCTTATTTTTCTCGACCCTATTTTGCTGTTTTTCGGGGCGAGCCATGAAACATTGCCTTATGCCCGGGATTTTATGCAGGTTATACTGATAGCCAATCCTATTGCGTATTTGTTTGTCGGACTGAATAATCTGATGCGTGCGACAGGCTATCCTAAGAAAGCGATGCTTTCGTCTTTTCTTACAGTCGCAGTCAATGTGATTGTTGCGCCTATATTCATTTTTGTTTTGGATTGGGGAATCCGCGGTGCGGCTATGGCGACGGCCATAGCGCAATTGACAGGTTTGGTTTGGGTTTTGGCGCATTTCTTGAATAAAAAGAGCTTTATTTCCTTTAAGAAAGGCTGTTTCAAACTTCATCGACGTATTATAGCTTCTATTTTGAGTATCGGAATGTCGCCCTTTCTCATGAATTCTTGCGCATGTATTGTGGTGATAATCATCAATACGACATTGCAGAATTATGGCGGAGATATGGCGATAGGAGCCTACGGAATTGTCAATCGTATGCTTACACTTTTCGTCATGGTCGTTATGGGGCTGACGCAAGGTATGCAACCTATTATCGGTTATAATTATGGGGCGAACCGTTTTGATCGGGTGAAGCAGACATTGCATTACGGTTTGATTTTCGGTGGTTGTATTACGACGGTGGGATTTCTGGCAAATGAGTTGATACCCGGTGTGATTGTAGGTTTCTTTACCGACAGTCCCGAGTTGTTGGCTGTTTCTCGTAACGGGTTGCGTATAATGAGCGCTGTATTTGCCATTGTTGGTTTGCAGATAGTAATAACCCAGTTTTTCCAATCGATCGGGAAGTCGCAGATTTCTATATTCTTATCTCTTTCGAGGCAGTTGCTGTTTTTGATACCTTGCCTATTGGTATTGCCTCGTTTTTTTGGAACCGATGGAGTATGGTGGAGTATACCTGTTGCTGATACGGTAGCATTTATTATAGCTGTTATTGCACTGTTGTACCATATACGCAAAATGTCCCGCAAACATTTGGTTCAATGAAGGTGATAAAATGAGGGGCGGTATTTTTATACCGCCCCTCATTTTATTTATTGTATTTTTATTTGATATGGAACATATAGGAAATGGCCGCCGATATTTGTTGGTGTGCCGAGGCGGAGAAATAGGCGTCTTTGCCTTTACTGTTCTCGAAAAAGTCGTTCAACCCATAATAGTAGCGGCCTTCAAGAATGATACTGTGTTTTTTCAGTTTTAGTTCGAGGCCGATACCTGCGGTTATACCGTAATCGAATTTTGTTTGAATAGGTTCGTAATATTGTCCCGTTTCCCAGCTTTCGGAAAAATTCGGTAACTCGTGAATATCGAAATTAGAAGAATATTTATTGGAGACGTATATACCGATTTGCGGTCCCATATTGATGAATCCCCGAATGGGTTCATTTCCGAAAAAAATATGAGAGAGCATGGCAGCAGTAATATAGTTCATCGTATGGCTGTATTCATAAGTATTCGGAACTTGTTTGGAAAAGTTTTCTTTCCAGCCGAATTGGCAGAAATTCACTTCTCCTATGATGCCGAAAAACTTTTCTTCGATATATCGTACCGATACGCCGGCGGTCATGCCGGGGAGAAAACTTTCCCGTACCGATGGTCTGAAATTGACTTTCGAGAAAGTCGCACCGCCTTTGATACCGACCGATAACGAACGGTAGTTGTTGTATCGTCTCTGAGCATGAGACTGTACACAGAGAGACAGGAGTAAAAAGAGAAGGATTCCGATGCTGGATAGTCGTTTCATGAGTAGGTATTATTCGGTGATCGTTTCTCGTACGATTTCGAGCGAAGGTTTGAAGCGTATGAAATAGATATTGTTGTTGTTGAATCCGCTCCAATTATTGATACGTTGGAAGTGATACCCCGTCTGTATCCCGGGATATGCCAGTGTCTGTATTTCCCGATCGAAACAGCGGCCGAACTGTTGCAAGGCCGTCATAAAGAAAAGTCCCGTATCGTAGCCCAACAAGACATGTTGGGGATTAGCCGGCAACATATCCCTGTGAAACCAAAATAAGAACCGGTCTTGTATCTCCATCGAAGCCGAGTCGGTAGGCAGGGTATAGAAACGGGAGAAGAATGTGGTATTCAGTTGGTGGAACTGGTTGATATATTCTTTGGTATAAAGTTGCCATTCGGGATATCCATAAAGCGAGATATTCAGGTATGGCTTTTCCTCTTTCAGTTTACTTAGAGGGGCTAGTACTTTTCCTACCGAACTGCGACTTGATGCGTTGGTGAGGAACATGATGTCGGTTGCATTCGGTACCATTTCGCTGAAAGTCTCCATATATGGGTCTTGCCCCAGAGAGATTTCGACAAAATCTCGTTCCTGTTGTAGGAGGCTTTTCTTGATGAGGTCGAGATAACTGTTTTTACTGTTTTCTTTTCCGCTGTCATCAATAATGAAGACAACGTATCGGCCGTTTATTTCCTCGATGATTTTTTCTCGGCTTTGCGTATATAGGTTCTCATGCGGTATGTTGCATTGGAATACCTTATCATTGCGTTCAGCTTCGATATTTTTTACGGCGAACGGGTTTACCATATTGATATCGTGCTTTTTTGCAAATTGTGCAACGGAAGAGATGTCGTCATCTTCGACCGGACCGATGATCAGATCGAGGTCTTTATCGACCAGCGAGTCGAGTTGCGATTTGACATATTGATGATTACCGCGGGTGTCTATGGCGTAGATATTGAGGGACATACCGGCCCTTTTCATACTGTCGGCTGCCAAAAGGAATCCCTGATAAAACTCGGTATAAAGCGTTGATCGCGTATCGAGAGGCCTATCTGTCATGAATGGCAGGATAAGAGCTATATTATAAGGCGCTCCTTCGGCTTTTTCTTTTCTTTTGAGTTGGACGGGAGGCGTTTGAGAAACTTCGGCTTTGATATTTTTCTTGGGAATGGCGATTGTATTTCCTCGTTGTACTTTGTCTTTTCCGCCGTTTACAGCGAGTATTTCATCGACAGTTACATTAAATTCTGTGGCAATGCTTTCGATGGTTTCTTTACGACCTTTTACCTTGTAATAAAAAATTTCCGGTTTGGGTTGAGGTTTTGTCAATTCTTTGTTGTCGGAAGCGATGCGTATTACTTCTCCTACCGGTAAAGTTTGCGGTGTGATACCGGGATTTTCTTTCAGTATTTCATTTACCGTAGTGCGGTATCTCTTTGACAGGGAGTAGAGTGTCTCTCCTTGTGCTACGGTGTGATAGACGTAGGCATCTTGTGATTGTATGGGATTGCCGACAATGGCATTTTGAGGAATCCTCAGTGTGTCGCCTATTTTTATGACTTCTTCTGCACCCGGATTTAGGGCGGTGATGCGGTTTATCGATATACCATACATGCGGGAGAGCGAATACAGCGTTTCTCCGCTTGCGACGATATGGTTGAATGTTTTTTGGGCATTGGCTATCTGTGCCGTATTGTACCGTACGGGAATAATCAACAAATGCCCCTCGGTGAGTGGCGCTTGTTTTATTTCGGGGTTGTATTGTCTGATAACATCTGGTGTAACATCGAATTTCAGTCCGATGCTGTCGAGTACGTCATTCTCTTCGATACGATAAAAATAATACTCTTTCCCTTCTATGGTCTTACGGGAAAATGTAGTTTGTGGCGGTTTGTTTTTATTCTTATTGGTTGATGTCTGCCCAAAGGCGATGCCGGAAAAAATAAGCGAAACAACCCATGTGATTATCATTTTGTTGTAAAGACGTGTCATCGTTTTATCTTCGTATGGATAAGCTAACGAGACAAAGGTACGAAAAAATCATTTTTTGCCCTATTCTTTCTTGTAATTTTAAGACTGTTTGCAAAATCTTGTATATCGAGATAGGGATTGTATGGGGAAAGCCTCTTTTTACTTTTTTTATTTCCTCCTTAGGGTGAAAAGACTTACCTTTGACCAAAAGTTCCGGACGATGAAAAAACTCCTTTTTTTGATTGTTTTTGTATTTCCTGTATTTGTATTTGCACAGGTAAGTGTCGATGCGGGCTGTTTTCGTCATGTCGACTCGTCAACGGGTTTATCGGCAGTATATGTAATCGGAAATGAAAATACGGTAACCATGCATTATACCTCATCGTCGACCGATGAAATTTATTGGTATCGTTTCGGAGCGGAAGGCCTTTCGTCTCGGGTCGAGATGATGGGAACGCAAAGCGGAAATGTTTCTGTGTTGGTTTCTTCCTATAAAGATTGCGGTTACATGGTAAAGCAGAATTCCGATTCCTTGTGTTTTTGGATCTCTTCATATCGTTCCGTTGGCTCGTGTGAAGCGGGAGAAGAGCAGGAGAACATTTGTGAGAAGGTATTGCTTTCGGGAGAAGGATTTGCTATCCCTTATTATACGACGCAAGGTCAAAGGAAGTATCTGTCCCGGTGGGTTTCTTATGAGACTTCGAAATGGGACGATGCTGCCGGGACGATTCTCGATAATGTTTCTGTCGTGTCTGAGGCAGAAGTTCTGTCCGATACCGAAATGGAGGTTCCGACTCCATACGGGACGACACAATTTACAGTTGTCGATTCTATACCTTTGGCTTGGGGCGGTTCCATATCGCGGACGATTACCGGAGATTATGTTTCGCCTGCTATTTTGATGAGGGCTGTTGCGGAACAAACGTTGCGAGGGGCAGCCAATGAGGCGGCCGAGCAGCCGTCGGGAGGTTTCGGTGGTTCTGCTCCGGTCGATATGTCTTTTACAGCGTATGTCAACGGGGATAATTATTATGCGTGGGAGTTTTCGGCCACTCAGGATTTTTCGACTGTCGATGCTATTTATGCCGAGCGGCAATTAGCGTACAGTTTCAAGAACGAGGGTACGACTTATGTTCGCTTGCATGCCTATAACGATTATTGTGAGAGAGATACGGTTTTTGAAATATCGGTAGGAGAGTCGAAGCTCGAAGCACCTAATGTTTTTTCTCCCTATGGAAGTCCCGGAGTAAACGATGAATGGAAAGTCGCTTATAAATCGATTGTGGAGTTCAAATGTTGGATATTCAACCGTTGGGGCGAACAAATTTATCATTATCAAGATCCTTCCGGCGGTTGGGACGGTCGTTATCACGGAAAGTTGGTACCTCCGGGCGTATATTATTATGTCATAGAGGCCCGTGGTGCCGACGGACAGAAATATAAATTGAAAGGACACATCAATATCTTGCGCTCTAAAAATAAATAGCCTTTGCACGTATAGTATGACCGATAACGAAGAAAAAATAGAAATATGGGGTGCCCGGGTGCACAATCTTAAAAACATCGATGTAGAAATACCCCGGAATGCTTTTACCGTGATTACGGGATTGAGCGGTAGTGGTAAGTCTTCTTTGGCATTCGATACGATTTATGCCGAAGCCCAACGCCGTTATATTGAAACTTTTTCGTCGTATGCCCGTAATTTCTTGGGTAATATGGAGCGTCCCGATGTAGATAAGATTACGGGATTGAGTCCGGTCATTTCGATAGAGCAGAAGACCGTTAATAAAAATCCCCGTTCGACGGTCGGTACGACGACCGAGATATACGACTTCCTCCGTTTGCTTTTTGCACGTGCCGGTGAAGCCTATTCATATTTGTCGGGAGAAAAGATGGTCAAGTACACCGAGGAGCAGATTTTGCAACTGATAGGAGAGCGTTATCAAGGGCGGAGGACATATATTCTTGCACCGTTGGTACGGAATCGAAAAGGTCATTATAAGGAACTTTTCGAGCAACTCAGGCGTAAGGGTTACCTGTCGGTGCGGGTCGATGGCGAAATTCGAGAAATATTGCCCGGCATGAAACTCGACCGTTATAAAAACCATAGCGTTGAGTTACTGGTCGATAAGTTGGTGGTGTCGGAAAAAGACGACCGTCGACTGAAAGACAGTGTGCGCGTTGCCATGAAGCAAGGTGATGGATTACTGATGGTACTCGATGTCGATAAAAACGAATTGCGCCATTACAGTCGCACGTTGATGGATCCGGTAACGGGATTGTCGTATAGTGAGCCGGCGCCGCATAATTTCTCGTTCAACTCGCCGCAAGGGGCTTGCCCGGGTTGTAAAGGTTTGGGGTATGTTAATATTATCGATAAAGATAAAATCATACCCGATGCCTCTCTTTCGATTTATCAAGGAGGAATATTGCCTCTTGGTAAATATCGGAATGTTTTGCTTTTCTGGCAAATCGAGGCTATATGCGAGAAATATGGTGTGTCGTTGAAAACCCCTATAAAAGATTTACCCGAAGAGGCGTTGAATGATATTTTAAACGGAACCGATGAACGCCTTAATGTGAAAAATCTTTCATTGGGAAATTCAAATTATTTTTTGACGTTCGACGGGTTGATCAAGTATATTGAGATGCAACAGCAATCCGATGCGACGGCCAAAGCCCAAAAATGGGCGGGACAATTCGTTACGACGGTTTCGTGTCCCGAGTGTGGCGGTGCGCGTCTCAACAAGGAGGCTCTTCACTATCGTATCGACGGCAAAAATATTGCTGAATTGACGGGTATGGATATTGCCGAGTTGTATCAATGGCTCGACGGAATTGAAGACCGTCTTCCCGAAAAGCAGGCCGCGATAGCTCGGGAGATTCTTAAAGAGATACGATCCCGCTTGCAATTCCTTATCGATGTGGGTCTGGAATATTTGAGCTTGTCGAGAGCGTCTGCTACATTGTCGGGTGGTGAGAGCCAGCGTATACGTTTGGCGACTCAGATAGGTTCGCAGTTGGTGAATGTCTTATATATTCTCGATGAACCGAGCATCGGTCTGCATCAGCGCGACAATATACGATTGATTCATTCTTTGAAACAGCTGCGTGATATGGGAAATTCCGTCGTTGTGGTGGAACATGACAAAGATATGATGCTGGAAGCCGATTATATCGTCGACCTCGGCCCTCGTGCCGGTCGTCTCGGCGGTCAGGTCGTTTTTTCTGGTACACCTCAGGAGATGCTTTCCCGGGATACCATGACTGCGGCTTATCTCAATGGTAAACAGTCTATACCCGTACCGCAAACTCGTCGGCAGGGGAATGGTAAAAGTATTGTTTTGCAGGGTGCTCGCGGGAATAATTTGAAGAATGTAACCGTAGAATTTCCTTTGGGAAAGTTCATTTGTGTAACCGGAGTTTCGGGGAGCGGTAAATCGTCTTTGATAAACGGTACTTTGCAACCGATTATCAGTCAGAAATTTTATCGTTCTTTGGCCGAACCGTTACCTTATGATGGGATAGAGGGTCTTGAAAATATCGACAAGATCGTTAATGTCGATCAGTCTCCGTTGGGACGAACACCACGCTCCAATCCTGCGACTTATTCGGGATTATTCGGAGATATACGCAATCTTTTTGTGGAGCTGCCCGAAGCTAAAATTCGCGGTTATAAGGCCGGCCGATTTTCTTTCAATGTGCCCGGCGGTCGTTGCGAAGTATGTGGCGGTAACGGATATAAAACCATCGAGATGAATTTTCTGCCCGATGTCCTTGTCCCGTGTGAAGCCTGTCAGGGTAAACGCTATAATCGCGAAACGCTCGATGTGCGGTTTAAGGGCAAGTCGATAGCCGATGTTCTCGATATGACGATAAATCAGGCCGTGGAATTTTTTGCCGGCATACCGGCAATTCTATCCAAAGTAAAAACCCTGCAAGACGTAGGTCTCGGTTATGTAAAATTGGGACAGCCGTCGACGACATTATCGGGCGGAGAAAGTCAGCGGGTAAAATTGGCAACGGAGCTGTCCAAGAAAGATACGGGAAGAACGTTATATATTCTCGATGAACCGACTACGGGTCTCCATTTTGAAGATATCCGTGTGCTGTTGGGGGTATTGCACCGTTTGGTCGATAAAGGAAATACCGTATTGGTAATCGAGCATAACCTCGATGTCATAAAAACGGCAGATTACATTATCGATATGGGTCCCGAAGGCGGGCGTAACGGAGGGGTGGTACTGATGACGGGAACCCCCGAAGAGATAGCTTCGCATGCCGATGTGGGATATACCGCCCGTTATCTCAAAGCGGAACTCGGTATCTGAAATGCTGAAAAGAGAGTTTACAAAATGAATGTTACCCGAAACGGCTTATTTTCCGTAATCGGGATTCATCGATGATTTGAATTTTCCGACCATCGATAGCAATGATTTTTTCGTCGGCAAAACAAGATAGGGTGCGTATGGCATTCGATGTAGTCATGTTCGATAGATTGGCCAAGTCTTCTCGTGCCATATAGATGCTTAGTGTGATGCCGTCTTCTTCCATACCGTAGTTGTCTTTGAGCATGAGCAATGATTCGGCGAGACGGCCTCGGATATGTTTTTGTGTGAGATTTACGGTGCGGGTATCGGACATTCCTAAGTCCATCGCCAGTTCCTTGATAAAAAAATAGGCAAGTCGGTTATTCTGTTTGACGAGACTTTCGATGAGAGGCATGGGAAGAAAACCGATGGTTGCGTTTTCAAAAGCTGAGGCTGCGGTTATATAGTCTTCTCCGGCAAAATAGGCCCGGTATCCGAAGTATTGTATGGGACGAATCAATCGCATGATTTGGCAACGACCACCTATTCCTGCTTTGAAAATCTTTACTTTTCCTTTGATGAGACACATAAGCAATTCGGCTTTTTCGCCTTCATTGTAGATCATCTCATTTTTTTTGTAGGTCTGAATATGGAAATTTTCTATGATGAGGCGTTTCTCGTCATCGTTGAGAATGGAAAGCATTCCGGCGAGAGCTTCGTTGATAAGGGCCTCTATTGAGTTTTTCTTCACCATGGCTGTTATATAACAGTGTTATATAACGCAAATATAATAAAAAAGAGGTGGAATGCAAAAGATTTATTTTGAAAATAACCATTCTCTACCGATTTGTATACTCGGGATAGCAAAACACTGCATGAATAATGTTTTATCTTGCATTTTGAGGAAATATAATTATGCGATATGTATAAATCCTAAAAAGATAAAAGGACAGACAATAAATTTGTCTGTCCTTTTCGATGGAGGAGAGGTAATTTATAAACCTTTTTCCAACAAATATTTTTCCGTATCTATGGCTGCCCGGCAACCGGCTGCTGCTGCTGTGATAGCTTGGCGGTAGAGTGGGTCGGCGACATCGCCGGCGGCAAATACACCGGGAATATTCGTCGCCGTTGTACGGCCGTTTGTTATGATATATCCGGCTTCGTCGGTGGCTATGGCTGGGAAGGCTTTTGTATTTGGTGTGTGGCCGATCGCAAGGAAAAATCCGTCAATGGCGATGTCTACGTATTCTTCACGGTCGGTTCCCTTGTATTTTACCAAGTGGGCTCCTTCTACACCGTTTTCTCCGAATAGTCCCACCGTTTGTGTTTCAAATAAGACTTCGATATTTTCACTTTCCATGACTCGTTCCTGCATGATTTTCGAGGCGCGCAGATAATCTTTCCGCACAATCATGTACACTTTACTAGCTAAGTGCGATAGGTATATGGCTTCTTCACAAGCCGTATCACCGCCTCCTACAACGGCAACGACCTTTTTACGATAGAAAAATCCGTCGCAAGTAGCGCAAGCCGATACCCCTTGTCCGGCATATTTGGTTTCATCGGGTAGTCCCAAATATTTTGCCGAAGCTCCGGTTGCAATGATTACGGCATTGGCTTCGACTATTTTCTCTCCGTCGATGGTGAGACGGTAAGGAGCTTGGGAGAAATCGCTGTCGGTAACAATACCGATACGAATATCTGTGCCGAAGCGAGCTGCCTGTTGGCGAAGTTGTTCCATCATGTCGGTACCCGAAACCCCTTCGGGATAACCGGGAAAATTTTCAATATCGGTAGTTGTTGTCAGTTGACCTCCGGGTTGTATCCCTTCATACAATACGGGAGAGAGGTTGGCGCGAGCCGCATAAATGGCTGCTGTATATCCGGCCGGACCCGATCCGACGATTAAGCAACGTATTTTTTCGGTAGTTTCCATAAGATGTATTTATTTTTAATGAGTATTTATATCAGCGTAAATCTATAATTTCGGTGTGGGGGTACATTCCTTTTTGGAAAACAAAATGATTTGCAGGAAAGTTTGTATTTGTCTCATAGCGTATGATGTCTATGTCGGTTTTTTGTCCGTCTTTCTGAATAACGGTAATATGCGTGAGAGCGGTTTGTTTTTCATCGACGAAAATTTCGATTTCCGTTATTTCCGAGTGTTGTTTGGGAATAAGCGATAATTCGCATACGTCGCCCTTTTTTTCGATGAATTTGCAGTCGAAAGCCTTTTTGTAGGATTGCAAGAGAAGGCAAGGGTTGGTCTGTAACAACTCATCTTTTTCAGGAATACTAATATTTACCTCCTCCGAAGATTTCAAGTATGTCCATTGCGTTGTTCCATCGAACCATGTTATCATATCGGGTACTTGCAGTACAAACTTGTCGCTCAGCATATCTATTGAACCCTCGACGTTTTCCATGTCGCTTTGTTGTAACAGGAATTTTAAGGAAATTCCTTTACCCGATTCTATTGGGGCGACGATTTTATCGAGCAAACGGGTCGCCCTATTTTCAGCGTTTGTTGTGCACGGGAGCGATAAAAGCAGGAGTGGTAATATGATGTACAATCGTTTCATGTTACATTATCGAAGGGTATTCAACAATTGGGTGAGTTGTATTTCATCGGTAATGAGTACTTGACGGGCCTTACTGCCTTCAAACGGGCCGACGATTCCTGCCGCTTCCAGTTGGTCCATCAGGCGGCCGGCTCGGTTATAGCCGATCGAGAATTTGCGTTGTATCAGAGAGGTCGAACCTTGTTGGTTGGCAACGATCAGCCGGGCAGCCTCTTCAAAGAACGGATCCCGCTCTTTGAGATCGACCATATTGTTGTTGCCTCCATTGTTGTCCGACACGTATTCGGGCAGCAGGTAGGCGGTCGGGTAGGCTTGTTGCGAGCCGATATATTGACAGATATTTTCTACTTCGGGCGTGTCTACAAAAGCGCATTGTACACGAGTCAACCCTCCGTTACAAGAAATAAGCATATCTCCTTTTCCTATCAGCTGGTTGGCACCCGGTGTATCGAGAATGGTTCGGGAGTCGATCATCGATGCCACTTTAAAGGCGATTCGTGCCGGGAAGTTGGCCTTGATACTACCCGTGATGATATTCGTCGATGGGCGTTGGGTGGCGATAATCATGTGTATACCTACCGCGCGGGCCAACTGGGCGATTCGGGCGATAGGCAATTCCACTTCTTTACCGGCTGTCATAATGAGGTCGCCGAACTCGTCGACAATGACAACGATATAGGGCATATAACGGTGGCCTTTTTCGGGATTGAGTTGGCGGGAGATGAATTTGGCATTGTACTCTTTGATATTGCGCATTCTGGCCATTTGCAGCAACTTATATCGATTGTCCATTTCTACACAGACCGAATTGAGTGTCTGTACTACTTTGTCCGTATCGGTGATAATGGCTTCTTCGCTATCGGGAAGTTTCGCCAGGAAATGGCGTTCGATGACACTGTAAATACTGAATTCGACTTTTTTGGGGTCTACCATCACGAACTTCAATTGCGAAGGGTGCTTTTTATAAAGGAGCGATGTGATGATGGCATTCAGACCTACCGATTTTCCTTGTCCGGTCGCACCGGCAACGAGTATGTGGGGCATTTTGCACAAATCGACCATGAAAATCTCATTGGTAATGGTTTTACCCAGTGCCAAAGGCAGGTCGTAATCGCATTCTTGAAACTTGCGTGAAGCAATGATCGGTCGCATCGGTACCATTTGCGGATTTCGATTAGGAACTTCGATACCTACGGTTCCTTTTCCGGGAATGGGGGCGATGATACGAATGCCGAGGGCGGCGAGGCTCAAGGCGATATCGTCTTCGAGATTTTTTATTTTGGATATTTTTATACCCGCTTCGGGAATGATTTCATACAATGTAACGGTGGGCCCTACGGTAGCTTTGATGGAGCTGATGCGTATGCCGTAATTTTCGAGCGTGTTGATGATACGTTGTTTGTTTGCCTCCTGCTCATTGATGTCGATCGTATTATTGTTGGACTTGTCTTCTCTCAACAGGTCGAATGTTGGTGCCTTGTAGTACGAAAGGTCGAGAGTAGGGTCATATTCATCGAGTTCGTTTTGTTGTTTTGCCTCATCTTCTTCTATTCCTTGTTCGATAATGAAATCGGGTTCATGATTCTCTTTATCATTGTCGGTATTATCGTTTTTGTCGATGTCAATAAATTGATCCGTTTCTTCGGAAGTAAAATCGGGCGTTTCGTCTTCGATTTTTTCGGTATATATTTCTGACTCATCGACAAGATCTTTATCTAGCTTTGTATATTCTTCGGGCATGGCTATCTCTTCGGGAGTTGTATTTACACCACTTGGAATCGTTTCTTTTATATCATTTCCATTGCGTTCATCTGTATTTACAAGGTGGTCGACACAACTTTCGCTTACGATTTCAGCAGAAGATGTTCCTTTTTTATTCCGTCGAATGAAATCCATGCGGAATATATGTCGCAATACGGTAATGGTGCGACGGCTGACCGCGATAAGTAGCAATAGAATACCGGAGAGAATAACGAGTAAAGTCCCCGGCCAACCGATTTTTGCTTCGAGCCATAGCGTTGCATAGTAACCGTGATATCCCCCTAAAAAGAGATAAGAATCTTCATATACATGTTTGAAGAAGAATCCAAAAGTTAGGGAGCAAATAATGATCAACGCACAAGTATAGGCCAGTGAGCGGCTTATCGACATGGTAATGACATTCATCAGTTTCAATCCCAATCGTGCTAAAAAGATAGCAATAAAGAATGCCGATATACCGATCCATCGGTTTATAAAAAAGTCGGCACAGATTGCACCTTGAGAGCCGGCCCAATTTTGTATGCCGTTTCCGATACGGTTTATTTCTTTTGTCGATTGATGATCGATAATGCTTTGATCGGCGGCTCCGTCGAAAAAGAATGAAATAAAAGAAATTGTCAGAAATATGGAAAAAAAGAGCAATATAAGACCTCCAACAAAACGAGTCCGTTCATCCCGTAATAAGCGGATGACTTTGTTGCGGAACGTCTCTTTTGCCGAGGTATTAGAAATATCTTTTTTTGAAATATTTTTTTCATTCTTTTTCGTTGCCATATTTCAGCGGGTTAAATCTTCTTACAAAAATAATAATTTTCAACAGATGGCTTGCGGTTTTATCGAAGAATATTGATTCGCACCCTCTTATTTTTTCCAGAAATAAGAGGTAAAAAGAATCAGTATGGTAAAAATTTCCAGACGACCTATCAACATGATAAAGGAGAGTAGCCATTTGCCGGCATCAGGAATGATTGCAAACGAATATAATGTCCGGCCTAATCCGGTACCGATATTTCCTATACAGGACAAAGAACATCCGAATGCTTCATCAATAGTTAATCCCATGGTTGCCAAAGTCAAAGCGCCGATAATGACGATTATAGCATAAGTGAATAAAAAAGCCAGTATTTTGGTGATGATTTCGTGCGAAATGGCTTGCTGGTTTATGCGTACCGGAACGATGGTATTCGGGTGTACTTGTCGGTAAAATTCGTATATGGTGTTTTTGAGCAAAACGACGATGCGAATGACTTTTGCGCCACCGCTGGTCGAACCGGCACAACCGCCGCAGAACATCAGTAAGCAGATGAGAATGCAAAAGAACGGGCCCCAAGAGACATAGTCGGCCGATATGAATCCAGTTGAAGTGATGATAGACGAAACTTGGAATAGAGACGCCCGTATAGTTGCTTCTAAGCCTAATCTTTCATATACGCCATTGAAAAAGAGTCCGATGACGATGAGAATTGTAAATAGGACGACAATCGTCAAATACCATTTTACCTCTTCATTACCGAAAGTCTTTTTTATTTCTCCTCGTATAGCCCGATATACAAGCGCATAATTGATACCGGAGATAAGCATGAAAATCGTGATAACATATTCGGTATATGCCGAATTCCAATATGCGATGCTGTCGTTTTTGGTAGAAAATCCACCTGTGGCGGCTGTGGTGAAGGCGTGGCATACGGCATCGAAAAGATTCATGGGGCCAAGCTTCAAAAGGATAATCAGTACGATGGTAAGCCCCAAATAAGTTGTCCATAAAAGTTTGGCGGTCTGTCCTATGCGGGGACCTAATTTATCGTTCATGATGCCTGTCGTTTCGGCATTGAATAATTGCATACTGCCACCGCTGTTTATCAGAGGTAAAATGGCCAGTGTAAGAAGAATGATTCCTAATCCACCCAACCATTGTATAAGACTGCGCCACAAAAGAATTCCATGAGGTAGTTTTTCGACGTCGGTTATTATGCTGGCCCCCGTTCCTGTAACACCGGATACTGTTTCAAAAAACGCTTCGGCCATATTATCGACAGCCCCGGATAAAATAAAAGGCAGAGAGCCCAATAGGGAGAAACATATCCAGCATAAGGAAACAACCATGATTCCGTCTCGTTTTCCTAATGTTTTGCGTTCGGTATTGGGATATTGGAAAAAGAGTATACTTCCTATGACGGCGGCTATTCCTATCGTTATAAGAAATGCTGTCGTATCGTTTTCTCCATAATAAATTGATATTCCCAAAGGCATGAGCATCGACGCGGCTTCTAACCATAACAACACGCCGATGATCTTGAGAATGATGCGGTAATTGATTTCTGCCATGATGTTTACCCGAACAGTTTTCCTAATTTATGGATTACAGTATCTAAACAAAAGACCATAACGTGGTCGTTGGCTTGTATCTGTGTGTTGCCGTTTACGATCATGGCTTTACCATCTCGAATGAGTCCACCCAAAGTAATGTCTCGTGGAAGTTTGAGATCTTTGATGGGCTTATGAGTTATCGGCGCGTCTTCTTTGACGATGAGTTCTGCTACTTCGGCATCGGACATAGCCAAACATTTGACATTGGAAGAGTCTTCGTCGAGCAACAGTTGGAAAATGCGGCTGGCTGTAAGTAATTTTTTATTGATAATAGACCCGATGTCGAGTCTTTCGGCTGTGGGAATAAGAGAAAGGTTCTCCACCTCGGCAACTGTTTTGACAGCCCCGAAACGTTTAGCCGAGAGACATGCCAGAATATTGGTTTCGGCACTGTCGGTCAATGCAACAAATGCGTCGGTGTCTTTGATGCCTTCTTCTTTAAGAAATTCCGTGTCGCGGCCGTCACCGTTGATAATAGTGATTTCGGGTATGGTGTTGGCCAATTTATAACATTTTTCTTTGTCGATTTCAATGATTTTCATTTTCATGGATTCGGGCAGTATATGAGCCAACCGTATGGCAATACGGCTTCCTCCCATGATAACGACTTTATGGACATCGATTTCTTTTTTCCCGGTAAGCTGTTGTATGTCTTGAATATGGCCGGGAGTTGTGGTGAAATAGACAATATCGCCGACTTGTATTTCGTCCGAACCTCGGGGTATGATCGTTCTGTCTTTTCTTTTGATGGCGGCTATGTGATAAAGCAGATGGAATTTATTCAGTTCCGAAAGTTTTTGATTCAATATTTTGGCATTTTCCCTTATTTTTGCTCCGATAAGGATAAGTTCTCCATTACAAAGTTCGAACCAGTTGCGTACCCAGTTATGACTTAGGGCCGTAACGATTTCCTCGGCTGCAAGCATTTCGGGATATATCAGTTCATCGACACCTGTTTCTTTGAAGTATGCTTTGTTTTCGGGTAACATATATTCATAATTGTCAACTCGCGCAACGGTTTTTCTAGTACCGAGTTTTTTTGCGAATTGACAAGCAACGATATTGCGGGTCTCAAAAGGCATGACGGCAATGAATAGATCGGCTTCGTTTATGCCAGCCTGTTTCAAAATTTTGAGGGAAGTAGGAGAGCCGGCGATCGTCATAAGATTGTAGTTCAAGTCGAGCCAGCGCAATTTTTCTATATCTGTATCGATCAGTACGATGTCCAGATTCTCTTTCGATAGTAATTTGGCCAGATGGGTACCAACTTCTCCTGCTCCTGCAATAATGATTTTCATTGTTCTGCGTATATCGAATGAAACAAATTGTTCCCGAAGTTCATTTTGATTATCATTTATCAAGAAGCATTTTTACGATGCTTGCTTCGTCCATTCCGCATAGCGTATACAGTTCCGATATACTGCCTTGTTCGATAAAACGGTCGGGAATGCCTATGCGTTTGATTTGAGGGGTATAATTGTTTTCTGCCATAAATTCCATAACGGCACTTCCTAATCCTCCTTCTATCGTCCCGTCTTCTACGGTAATGATACGTTTGAATTGCTGCCCTACGCGATGAAGTATTTCCGTATCGATAGGTTTCAGAAAAATCATATCGTAATGAGCGACGGATACACCTTCTGTTTTCACCGACTTGATAGCCTTTTGCACCATTTTCCCTATGGGGCCGATAGATAAAACAGCTATATCACTTCCCTCCGAGAGCTGTCGGCCTTTACCTATTTCGATTTGTTGCATGGGACAACACCAGTTTATCACTGAACCTCGTCCTCTCGGATAACGTATTGTAAAACAGCGGCCTGCCGATTGTGCTGTAAACATAAGATGGCGCAGGTAATGCTCGTCGATTGGCGAGGCTATGGTCATATTGGGAATACAGCGCATATATGCAAGATCGAACGCGCCGTGATGTGTCATGCCGTCTTCACCCACAAGCCCGGCTCTGTCGAGACAAAAGACGACCGGCAGGTTTTGTATGGCGACGTCATGTATAACTTCGTCGAAAGCCCGTTGCATAAACGATGAATAGATATTGCAAAAGGGTATGAGACCCTCTTTGGCCAATCCTCCCGAAAAAGTTACGGCGTGTTCTTCGGCGATCCCTACGTCGAAAGCCCGATGCGGAAATCGTTCTATCATATAGTTCATGGAACAACCAGTTGGCATGGCGGGTGTGATGCCTACTATTTTGTCGTTTTTCTCGGCTAGTTCGACCAATGTATGGCCGAAAACATCTTGAAAAAGAGGCGGCAAATTCTCTGTCTCATTTTTTTGACGCTCACCGGTTTCTTTATTGAACCGTCCCGGAGCATGCCATACGACAGCATTTTTTTCGGCCGGAGCAAATCCCTTTCCCTTAACCGTTTTGACATGCAGGATTTTGGGTCCGGACATATCTTTTATATTATTCAGAACTCTGACCAGATGTTTTACATCATGTCCGTCTATCGGGCCGAAATATCGGATATTCAGTCCTTCAAATATATTCTGATGCCTCGATATCAAAGCTTTCAGACTATTGTTGAAACGGAGTATGGCACCTTTCTGTTGTTCGGAGACGAGACGCATTTTTACCAACAGACGGTAAAGTTTGTACCGCATGTCGTTGTAAAAGGGCAAGGTGTTGATACGAGACAAATAATGATGGAAAGCTCCGACATTGTTGTCGATAGCCATGTTGTTATCGTTGAGGATAATCAACAGGTTATTAGGGTTAGTCGATGCATTATTCAATCCTTCAAAAGCCAATCCTCCCGCAATAGCGGCATCGCCTATCACAGCGACGACCTTACGGTCTTTTTCGTTTTTCAGGTTGGCAGCGACCGACATACCCAATGCTGCCGATATCGAATTGGAGGCATGTCCAGCAACGAATGTGTCGTATGGGCTTTCTAACGGTGTAGGGAAACCGCTTAGTCCACCCAACTTTCGATTGGTCACAAACCGGTCCCTTCGTTCTGTCAGTATTTTATGGGCATAAGCCTGATGTCCTACGTCCCATACGATACGGTCGTATGGCGTATTCAGTGCATAGTGTAAAGCTACGGTAAGCTCTATTGTCCCTAAACTTGAAGCAAAATGTCCCGGGTTTTGAGAAAGCGCATCGATAATGAATTGGCGTAGTTCGCTGCATATCTGGGGAAGCTGGTCGAGGGAGAGCTTTCGCAGATCATCGGGATTATATATGTCGGAGAGTATCGTTTTTTTTTCTGCTGTCATTTCGGTATGATAAACACGCAAAGATACGCTTTTCTTCTAAAATAGTAAATCTATCCGCACGAATTGTGGTTAACCCGATTTTTTCTTAACGATAAAGTGGAATATATGATAAGCTCGATACCTTTAAAAAAGATCATTCCAGCTCTACGACCGTAATGCCGGCACCGCCGAATTGTACGTGTTCATCGTGAAAAGACCTTATTCCTGTAACCCCTTTGAGATATTCTCTGACCGTTTGACGCAAAGCTCCCGTGCCTGTTCCGTGCAGAATACGCACTTGTTCGGCTCCGACTTGAATAGCATCGTCGATAAAATAAACGAGGGCTTGCAGAGCTTCATCGGCTCTGAAACCACGAATATCTATTTCCCGGTGGAAGTGGAGACTTTTTTCTCTCATGCTGTTGGTGGTATCTTCGCTTACAAATGTCGCTTTTATGGCTTGTTCGCGTTTTAGTCGGTTTCGGCTCACTTTTTCGAGACGTTCGATGTGTACCGAAGATTTTATGTGGCCGAATATGACAGTTGCTTTGTTCCCTTGTATCGCCGAGATTTCTCCCACAGTCGTTTGGCCTTTAAGACATACGGCATCACCCACCGAAATGGTCGTTGTTTTGGACGTTTCGGCATCAGCTTCTTTTTTCGAGTGGTTCTTTTTCTCTTCTTTCGCCTTGATTTTTGCGATTTTTCTTGATATGGTATCGTCGTTTTCGTCGTTCTTCTGCAATCCTTTTTTGAAAGAATGGAGTTCTTGACGAGCCATCTTCGTTTTTTCTTTCTCGGCCTCTGCCTCTTTGATGGTACGAATGGTATTTTCGATGCGGGCGTTTGATTCGGCGATAAGTTGTTCCGCTTTTTGTTTGGCTTCTTTCAGAATACGTTTCCGCTCTTTTTCTATTTCTTGCAGATTATCGGCATACCTCTGCGTGATTTCTTCGAGCTGTTTTTCTCGGTGTCGTATATTTTGGCGTTTGTTTTCCCAATACCGTTTGTCCCGAACGATGTCTTGCAGGTATTTGTCCATATCGATGTAATCCGAGCCTACTTTTTCCGAAGCATCGGCAATGACATCTTCGGGCAATCCTATTTTACGGGCTATTTCTATGGCGAATGAACTGCCCGGGTTGCCGATAGATAATTTGAAGAGGGGTTGCATCATGTGGCGGTCGTAGAGCATGGCGCCGTTGACGATACCTTGCGTGTCCTCTGCAAACTGTTTCAGGTTTTGGTAGTGTGTGGTTATGACACCGAATGCCTTTTTCCGATTGAAACGGTCGAGAAGTACTTCTGCGATGGCACCGCCGATTTGCGGTTCGGTACCTCCGCCGAATTCATCGATGAGCAAGAGAGAACTTTCATTGCAATTCTTGACGAAAAACTTCATGTTCGTCAAGTGGGAACTGTAAGTACTGAGGTCGTTCTCTATTGATTGTTCGTCGCCTATATCGATGAAGATGTGGTCAAAGATTCCTGTATGGGAATTTTCGTATACCGGTATGAGCAATCCGCATTGCAGCATATATTGCAATAGTCCTGTTGTTTTGAGACAAACCGATTTCCCGCCTGCGTTCGGCCCGGAAATGAGCAATATGCGTTGTTGGGGAGTAAGGGCTATGTCTAACGGGACGACTTGTTTGTTTTGTTTTTTGAGAGAGAGGAAAAGCAACGGGTGAATGGCATGATACCATTCGATTTGCCTGCAATTCTCGAAGTGTGGAAGTAAAGCGTTTATCTCGATGGCAAACAGTGCTTTGGCTCGTATGAAATCTATGTCGGCAAGGAATTCGTAGGAATGGGCGATTTCTGCTAAATGAGGCCGTAGTTCATCGGTAAAGAGAGTAAGTATGCGTATGATTTCACGGCGTTCTTCCCCTTCGAGTTCTCTTATTCGGTTATTGGCTTCGACTACTTCTGCCGGTTCTATATATACGGTTTTCCCGCTGGCCGACTCGTCATGTACGATACCTTTTATTCTCCGCTTATAGGCCGGTATGACGGGAATGACCAGTCGTCCTTCTCGTAAAGTGGGTGAAACTTCTTTGTCGACAATACCTTCGCTTTGGGCATTACGCAAGATCATGTTCAAACTGCGGGAAATACTTGAAAGGGTACGGTTCAGTTCCCTGCGTATTTGAGACAATTCGGTCGAGGCGTTATCTTTGACGTGTCCGAACTTGTCGATGATTTGGTCTATACGGGAAAGTAATTGCGGAAATACGACGACATTTCCGGCCAGTGCTTGCAGATGAGGATAAGGACTTTCTTCTTCATTGATGAAAAATCCTACGATATGGCGTATCGTTTCCAAAGAACGTCTCAGGTTGAAAAGTTCCGTTTCATCGAGAAAAGTCCCCTCTATGCGAATGCGTTGTAACGAAGATCGTATATCGAAGAAGTAATCGGCCGGGAAATTATCTTCGGTTTGTAATATATGGGTAAATTCCTCGGTTTCGTGTAGTAAGCGGTCGATGGTATCGAACGATGTCTGGAATTGCATACCGGCGACACGTTCGCTACCCAACGTACTCAAACATCGATCGCAGATGAGACCGCGTATTTTGTCAAATCCGATTTTCTCTTCAAAATTTTGAGGATAGGTCATATTCTCTTACTTGTGATTTCCTGCAAAGGTACGAAATCTTGTTTTATGTATAAGAGGGAAGATATACATGTTATTTCCATTTTTTCGTTTTGAGAAAAATATAGACCCCTACACCGATACATATCATGAGAAGCCATGCCGCTATGTAGCCGTATTGCCAGCTCAGTTCGGGCATATTGTCGAAATTCATACCCCAAACGCCGACGAGAAATGTCAGAGGTATGAAGATTGTAGAGACGATCGTCAGGCGTTTCATGATGGAATTCATGCGTAAATCGTTGTTGGAGATATATAAATCGACAAGAGAAGAGAGCGTTTCACGGCAAATTTCGATGTTTTGTGCAACGTAGTTTATGTGGTCGTTGAGATCGTTGAAAAATGCCCGATTGGTTTTGTGTATCAAAGGCGAGTCCGATCGGATCAGTCGGGAGTATTGTTCTTTCAGTGGTAAGACGGTCCGTTTCAAGAGAAGGTATCTTCTCCTCAAAGTTTGTATTTCGATACCGATTTCATAAGCGCTTTTTTCAAGCAGAAGTTCCGATTCCAGATCTTCGAGGCTGTTGTCGATTTGTGCCGATACCGAAATGAAATTTGTTACCAGATCGTTTAGTAAAACGGTAAGCAGATAATCGGAGGGGCGGGTTCGGATTTTCAAGATATTGTTTCGTAAGGCGTTCTCTATACCTCGGAAGGCCGGAGTTTCATACTCCATAAACGTAAGAATGAAGTTCTCGCCTTGTACGATGCTTACCTGGGATTCTTTTTCTTTGTCGAAGTATTTTGCGATGACGATATTGAACTTTTCATATTCTTCGATTTTACAGGGGTGATTGGGATTGAGAATATCCTGCATGACCAAAAAGTTGATGCCGAAATGTGTGCAAATGTTTTGTATGTCGGAGGTATTTTGCAATCCGCATATTTGGAGCCAATGAATATAATCGGGACGTTCTGTTTCCGGAATGAGGATTTGAAGGTCGTTTTCGATGTGCTCATCAATATCGTTGGCGTTATAACTGAACAAATGCAATCGGGTGGGAGCCATGTTCTCGCTGTCGTAGCTGAGACGATCGGTAAGAAGGTTGTTGTTTGTATTCATCGGGCTTTGGAGAAATTTTTACGGTATTTTTGTCGTCTAAGGTACAAGATATTATCGTTTTAGTTAATAAAGAATGATTATTTTTCGATCTATTGAGTTAAAAAATATTGTTTAGGGTATGAACAATAAAAAAGTTATTATGTTTATAAAGAAATAGACGAAAAATTCAAGTCATGAAAAAAGTGTGGGATTATCTTTGGCCGGTTTTGTTATGCGTGGGAGTAGGAGTTACTGCCGGCTTTTTTCAGCGGTCAGCCATAGAAGAGTGGTATCCGCTGTTGCATAAACCGTCGATAACGCCTCCGGCGATTGTTTTTCCCATTGTATGGAGTATCCTTTACGTTTTGATGGGGCTGTCTCTCTCTTTTCTTATAAAGAGGAAATCGGCAAAATGGTTGATTGCCGTATGGGGTGCGCAATTATTTTTTAATTTCCTTTGGAGCATTCTGTTTTTCAGTTGGAGAAGCCCGTTATTGGGATTGTTGGATATTTTGTTGCTCGATTTTCTCGTCGTTTTCTATATATGCAAAGCCTATGTACCTAGCCGCATATCATCGTGGTTGTTTATCCCGTATATACTGTGGCTGCTTTTGGCAACATATCTCAATGTATATATCTGTTTTTATAATCCGTAAATTTATTGTTTAACTAAAAAAATACGACTATGACACATGTAATGCCTAAACTTCCGTATGCCGACGATGCTCTTGCTCCGGTGATGAGTAAAGAAACCATTGATTACCATTATGGTAAACATTTGCAGACTTATATCGACAATCTCAATCGCTTGATTGCTGATACGCCTTACGCCGATATGACCCTCGATGAGATTGTAAAAAGCTCCGACGGTGCGATCTTTAATAATGCAGCACAGACGTGGAACCACACGTTTTTTTTCGAGACTTTGACGCCCCGGGAAAAGAAAATCCCTGAAAAGTTATCCGAAGCGTTGATTCGGGAATTCGGGTCGGTCGAATCGTTCAAAGACCAGTTTTCCAAGGCGTCGGTTTCTTTGTTCGGTTCCGGTTGGGTATGGCTTGCTATCGACAAACATGGCAAGTTATCGATAGAATCGGCTCAAAATGCAGGGAATCCGTTGACGAAATTGTTGAAACCGTTATTGACTGTCGATGTGTGGGAACATGCTTATTATATCGATTATCGCAATCGTCGGGCCGATTTCATAAAAGCTTTTTGGGCGATCGTTGATTGGGACAAGGTTGCCGAGCGCCTCTAATCAAATAAAAACCGGGAAACGTCGTTCCCGGTTTTTTTATTCTTCATCGATAGAAGGTGCGGTAGAGTGAATATGTTTCAGAACTTCGGCGTCTATGTAGAATACGGTTTCTTCGGCTAGATTGATGATATGGTCGCCGGTACGTTCCAGTTTGCGTAATATGGCAGCTATTTCTAAGCAGAATCGAATGGCCGACGGATTGTTTTTAGCGTACTCTGCCAGTTTATCAAGAGCTTTTTGATTGAGTGAATCCAAAAGGTCGTCTTTATCGATAACCGATTTTGCCAAAGACGCATCGGAATTTTCAAGTGCTTTGTGCGTAGTAGAGAACATGTGTAGTACTTGATCGTACATCTCTTTCAGTTCCAATACGTTGAATAGCTGTTTGTCTTCTTCTGTCGGGTTATTTCTTGCGACGAAACGGGCGATACTGTCGGCGTAGTCTCCTATGCGTTCGAGATTGTTGTTGATTTTCAACATGGCGAGTGCGAAACGCAGGTCTACGGCCACAGGGTTGTATAGGGCAATGAAATCTTCGATGTCGCTGTCTATTTTCAGTTCAAATGCGTTCACCCGTTTTTCTCTTGATGCAACGCTGTTTGCAAGGTCGTCGTCGTTATTGCGTAATGCGTTGAACGCATTTTCGAGTTGCTGGCGTACCAACAGCCACATATCATTTACTTCTTCTTTTATAGCAAGAAGTTCGTTCTCAACAAATTTTACCATAGTAAAGTCTTTTTATTTTATCCAAAACGTCCTGTAATATAATTTTGCGTAGCTTCTTCGGTGGGATTTGTAAAAATCTTTTTGGTATCATCGTATTCGACCATTTCTCCGAGGTAGAAAAACGCCGTTTTATGACTTACCCGTGCTGCTTGTTGCATGCTGTGGGTTACGATGACGATGGTCGTCTGTTTACATAATTCGCATATCAACTCTTCTATTTTTGCTGTCGATATGGGATCCAGAGCCGATGCCGGTTCGTCCATCAGCAGGACCGAGGGCGATATTGCCATGGCACGGGCTATGCACAAGCGTTGCTGTTGACCGCCGGATAGGGCATAAGCCGATTCTTTCAGTTTGTCTTTTACCTCATTCCATAAAGCCGCACCTTTTAAGGCTTCTTCTACTTTGTGCGAAATAAATTCTTTATCTCTGAATCCATTGACACGCAGACCATAAGCAACATTTTCGAAAATGCTTTTAGGAAAAGGGTTCGGCCGTTGGAAAACCATTCCGACATTTCTCCGCAATACATCTACTTCGACCGATTTATCATATATGTCCTGACCGTCGATATAGATGTTTCCCGTCAGTCTTGTATGTGGTATCAGGTCATTCATTCGATTGAAAAGCCGTAAGAATGTTGATTTCCCGCACCCCGACGGGCCGATAAATGCCACAACTTGATTTTCGGGGATAGATAGAGATATGTTTTTCAGTGCATGGAAGTCTCCATAATAAAAATCTACATGGTTCGCTTCTATTTTGTTCATGTCTGTTTGGGTTTATTATTTTAACTTGATTTTTTTATCGAAATAATTCCGTATACCATTGGCCGCTAAATTCATTATCAAGACGATGACGATGAGGACAAATGCTGTTCCGTAAGCGATCGGTTGTTGTGCTTCGACATCGGTTCCGCTGGTTGCAACGACATAAAGATGATAAGGCAATGCCATACACTGGTCGAAAATACTGGTCGGCAATTTCGGTAAAAAGTATGCTGCGCAGGTGAACAAGATAGGTGCTGTCTCTCCCGAGACACGTCCCAGCGAGAGTATGAGTCCCGTAATGATCCGGGGAGTGGCCATAGGAAGCAGGACTTTCCAGATGGTCTGTGCTTTGGTTGCCCCTAAGGCCATACTGCCTTCTCTGAAATAGGACGGGATATCTTTGAACGTCTCTTCGGTTGTGCGAATGATGATGGGTAGAGCAAGCAATCCCAGCGTCAATGAACCGGCCAATATGCTGTCTCCGAAATTGAGTCGGTTGACAAAGAATGCCATACCGAACAAGCCGAATACAATAGACGGGATACCGGCCAGATTGTTGGTCATCGTACGGATAAAATTTACGATTTTTCCTGAGCGGGCATATTCGTTCATATATATTCCGCTCATGATTCCGATGGGGAACGCAAACAAGGCACTGCCTATCATCAGGTAGAAAGTACCGACTATCGCCGGCCATATTCCGCCTTTGGTCATGCCGTCGCTGGGGGCTTGAGTGATAAAATCCCAACTGATTACCCCGATGCCTTTGATGATGATAAAGCCTAAAATAAAAAACAATATAGCGACGATGCTGTAACTGAAAATACGGAATAGGGTAAACATCAGGTTTTGGGTTATCCGTCGCCGTTTTGAAAATAGGGAGGTATCGAAATTCATATATGGTCAGTTTTTTATTTTGTTGCGGGAAGAGACGATTTCGACGCAAGAGTTGATAAATAAGGTGATGAAGAAGAGTATGACGCCGAGTAGAAACAACGATTGATAATGTGCGCCTCCGGCCGGGGCTTCTCCCAGTTCGGCTGCAATGGTAGCCGGGATTGTCCTCAGCGGTTCTAAAATAGAGGTGGGTATGACTGCTGCGTTACCGGTGACCATGAGCACAGCCATAGTTTCTCCTATGGCGCGGCCTATCCCCAGTACTACCCCCGATGTGATTCCCGAGATAGAAGACGGGATCACCACTTTGTATATGGTTTGCCACTGTGTCGACCCGAGTGCCAGACTAGCTTCTCGCATGGAACGCGGACAGTTGCTCATCGCGTCTTCCGCAACGGTAATGATTGTCGGTAAAGCCATGATTGCCAATATGATGCTTCCTGCCAATCCCGATTCTCCCACAGGTAGGTCGAATGTGTTTTGCAACAGCGGAACGATGACTGCCAGTCCGAAAAATCCGTAAACGACCGAGGGGATTCCGTTGAGCAATTCGATAATGGGTTTCAGAATATTCCTGATTTTAGGATTGGCGACTTCGGACATATAGATGGCAACGGAAAGTCCGAACGGGAGGGCTATCAGTATGGCGAAAAAACTAACCCAAAGAGTTCCGTACAACAAAGGTAATATCCCGAAGATGGGTGATGGGGTAGCTGTCGGATACCATTCTGTCCCGAGTAAAACATCTTTTGCCGGAATATCCCTGTCTTCGAGCATGCGTATGTCGGATTCGTTCTGGATTAAGTTTTGGGGAACAAATGCGATCATTCCTTGATTTCGGCGGATTAAATCTCCAATTTTTTTGCCGGCATATTCGTATTCCGAGCCGAGTTCTTCTTCGGAGTAATGTTTTGACAAATCTTCGAGACGGAATGTTTGTACGGGAATATCGCTGCCTCCGAGCTCTTTCCAGTTGACAATTTCTTCATCGAATAAATCTTTTATCTGTTGGGAACTGAGAGATTTTATCGGATTTTCTTTATTGACGACAAGAGTATAGCCGTCTTCTACTATCGGATTATTGAAGAGCCCGACTGCTTCGGTAAAAAGGAATCCGATAATCAATAAAATAATGGCACTGGTTACAAAACCGCTTACGGTAAATACCCGTTTCGCGATATGATCGATCCACTTTTTCATGTGTAATTCTTGTTTGGTTACATGGCGGGAATGAACCCTAATTTCAAAGATATATTTTCGGCTCTCTCCGATGTGATGAATTGCAGGTAAGCTTGTACTTTGTTTTTATCTTTTTTATTGTAGTAGTAATAAAGAGGACGTACGATAGGATATTTTTTTGCCCGGGCGTTTTCTATCGACGGGTATGCATAGCTTTTCCCGCCATCATAAGAAACTTTTATGGCTTTTACATGAGGATTCAGGTAGGCCATGCCTACATATCCGATAGCTCCTTTGGTCTGCCTTATCGATTGTATGATCGCTCCGGTGGCCGGCATGGATAATATGTTATTGGTATAATTCTTGTTTTCGAGAACACTTTCTTTGAAAAATTCGTAAGTACCCGAAGAGGTTTCCCGAGAATAGACTATGATTTTTGCATCGGGACCGCCAACCTCTTTCCAGTTGGTTATTTTACCTCGGAAAATGGCTTCCAGTTCTTCCCGGGTAAGGCTGTCTACCGGATTCGAAGGATTTACGATTATCGCCAATGCATCATAAGCGACGATTTCTTCACACAGCTCCATTTTATTTTGTTTCGTTTTTATTTTTTCTCCGAATTTTATGCGGCGAGATGCCATGGCAATATCGGTTGTTCCTTCCATAATGGCCGAAATACCTACTCCGCTGCCTCCGCCGGTTACCGTAACGGCGGCGCCCGGATATTCTTTCATAAATGTTTCGGCCCATTCTTGGGTAAGGGGTAGAACCGTATCGCTGCCTTTGATGCGTTGCGCAGATATAGATTCTGTAATGAAGAGGACAAGAATCGGAATCAAAAGAATGTTTTTGTACATATTTTACAGCATTGATTTGACGCTGCAAAAATCATATTATAACATGAGAAATATGTTACATTCAGATTAAAATTTCTTTTCATGAAAAATTTTTTTAATGTACTTTATTATGGTTTACCTATTTAGAATGAATTATCTTTGTACAATCTGTTTGAGATGTTAGGATTCTCTTTTTGCGTAAGGAGCTGATTTTTAGAAATGAATGTAAATGAAAAGTAGAGTTGTGATTAGGGAATATGAACCGGCCGATAAAAATGCCGTCATGGATTTGATCCGATTGAATATACCGATGTATTTTGCCGTCGAAGAGGAGGCGGCATTTGATATGTACTTGGATAGAGAAAGGGAACTCTATTATGTTTTATTGGTCGATGAGTTGATAGTGGGGTGCGGAGGAATAAATTTCGCGGATAACATGACGCATGGGAAAATTAGTTGGGATATTTTTCACCCCGATTATCAAAGGAAATCGTTAGGTTCACGATTGCTTCGGTATAGAATTGAGAAATTGAAGGCTGTTGAAAGCGTTCGGAAAATGACCGTGAGGACATCTCAGTTTGTATATGGATTTTATGAGAAGCATGGTTTTGAGTTGAAGAAAGTTGTAAAAAACTATTGGGCTCAGGGGTTTGATTTGTATGATATGGAGTATAAAGAGAAGCGATAGAAAAACGCTGTCTGAGTATATGACAAATATGAGTTATGAAATGGATAAATAATAGATTTTATTCGTTATCTTTGCCGCTAACAAATTAAGGAAGTATATCTGCAAGTAGAAAAACTTTGACTATGACACACGTAGCAGAACACAATGAAGAAGAAAAGAAAAGCCTGAATTTTATAGAAATGGCTGTCGAGGCCGATTTGGCTGCCGGTAAAAACGGCGGGCGTTTGAATACTCGGTTTCCGCCCGAGCCTAACGGCTATTTGCATATAGGTCATGCAAAGGCTATTTGCATGGATTTCGGGATTGCCGCGAAATATGGAGGAACATGTAATTTGCGTTTTGACGATACTAATCCGGCCCGGGAAGATGTGGAATATGTCGATTCTATTATGGAAGATATTCACTGGCTGGGCTTTGACTGGGGAGATCGTCTTTACTATGCATCGGATTATTTCCCGAAGTTGTATGATTTGGCATTGCGTATGATAAAGGAGGGATATGCTTATGTAGATGAGCAAACCTCGGAACAAATCGCCCAGCAAAAGGGAACACCTACACAATCCGGAGTAAGTAGCCCGTATCGCGATCGTCCCGTAGAAGAAAATCTCGATTTGTTCGAGCGCATGAATAAGGGCGAATTTGAAGAAGGCGCGATGGTATTGCGGGCGAAAATCGATATGGCTTCTCCTAATATGCACATGCGCGACCCGATTATGTATCGGATTATAAAACACCCGCACCATCGTACGGGTACGAAGTGGAATGTATATCCCATGTACGATTTTGCGCATGGGCAATCGGATTATTTCGAGGGGGTTACCCATTCTATTTGTACATTGGAGTTTGAGGTGCATAGACCTTTATATGAGTGGTTTGTGAAATTCTTGGCCGATGACAGTTATTGTCCTCGACAGATTGAGTTCAACCGTCTGAACCTTACTTATACCGTGATGAGTAAACGTAAACTTTTACAGTTGGTTCAGGAAAAACTCGTTTCGGGCTGGGACGATCCCCGTATGCCGACTCTGTGCGGGTTGCGTCGTCGCGGATATACACCCGAGTCGATACGCAATTTTGTAAATAAGATAGGGTATACCAAATTCGACGGTCTTATCGATGTCGCATTGCTCGAACATAGCATTCGGGAAGACCTTAATAAGAATGCCAATCGGGTGGCTGCCGTAGTGAATCCGGTCAAACTTATTATAACCAATTATCCCGAAGATAAGGTCGAATATCTCGATGCGGAGAATAATCCCGAGAAACCTGAGGCTGGCGTGCATTCGATGCCTTTTACAAGGGAACTTTATATCGAACGGGAAGATTTCATGGAGAATCCACCCAAGAAATATTTCCGTATGACACCCGGTCAGGAAGTCCGTCTCAAATCGGCGTACATAGTAAAATGCACAGGCTGTAAAAAGAATGCCTCCGGTGAAATCGAGGAGGTATATTGCGAATACGATCCTGAGACGCGTAGCGGAATGCCCGAAAGCAATCGGAAAGTGAAAGGTACGCTGCATTGGGTTTCGGCACGTTATGCCGTTGAAGCCGAAGTGCGTATGTACGATCGTCTTTTCATGGTAGAGAATCCGGCCGAAGAAAAGGATACCGATTTCAGGGAGTTGTTGAATCCCGATTCTTTGTCGGTTGTCAAAGCCTATATCGAGCCGTATTTGGCAGAGACGGCAAAAGTGGGAGACCACTATCAGTTCCAGCGTATCGGCTATTTTTCGGTAGATCCCGATACGACCCGGGAGCATTTGGTCTTCAATCGCACCGTGTCTTTGAAAGATAGTTGGGAGAAAATAAAAGATAAGCGTTGAAATTGATATAAGCCAATTGTGTACCGGAGTAACGCGGAATGGGTTTCGCTTTACTCCGGTATTGTCTTAAAAAACGGTTTTATGGATAATGAAGACATCAATTCCGATTTGATACGTCGTTACGAGGATATGCTCCGTTGCGGCGAACGCCGTTATTTCGATGCAGAAGATATAGAGGATATTGCTTATGAATATGAACTCTCGGAGCAATATCGAGATGCGCTCGGCGTTATTGAATACGGATTGGAATTGCACCCGGGAAACATCGATTTATTGGTGCGCCGGGCCGGATATTTGTTGTGTCTTGATCGTATCGATGAGGCAGAACGTCAAATCGATGAGATACATAGCCATACAGCCGATGCTCTTCTTATTCAAACGGAGATTGCATTGATTCGTTCGGATTTTGTGCGTGCTATGGCGTATATCGACGACTTGCTCGATTCCGATGAACTTTCTTTGGAAATATGTCTCGACGTTATAGATCTTTTTCTCGACTATGATTGCTTTTCCGAAGCATTCTCTTTCATAGATGAGGCATGTCGACGATTGCCGAAAGACAAAGATGCCCTTATGCGGGAATTGGCTCATATTTATGAAGATCAGCAGAAGAATGACGAGGCGATCGCCATATATAATAAGTTGCTCGATAAAGACCCATATTCTCATGCAGACTGGTTCGATTTGGCCCGATTATTGGCCTTGAGGGGAAAATACGATGAGGCTATCGAGGCGTGTGATTTCGCTTTGGCTATCGATGAAAACAACGTCGAAACGATGATTTCGAAAGGCTGTTGCCTGTATGATAAAGGAGATTTTCAGGCGGCGATGCACCTCTTCGATGAGGTAATAGATACGGCTCAGGACAAAAGTCTGGCACATGCTATGTTGGCGGCTTGTTATTCGCACATGGAGTTGTATGAGAAAGCCGTAAATTCGCTATTGCTCGCCATAAAATATGCCGACTATCCCAATGCCGACTTTTATTATCAGTTGGCAACCAATTATTATAGCCTGAATGATATTTCCAATACGCGCGATGCGTTGACGAAAGCACTCGAAGCCGATGCCTATCATGTCGATGCCATGATGTTTGTCGGGGAGATAGATATGTCGGAGAATAAGTTGGAAGCAGCCGAAAAACAATTTCGTTTGGTTTTGACTCTTGATCCCGAGAATGCATATGCGTGTAAAAATCTGGCTCAAATTATGGAGCGGCTTGCTTTGTCGTCCGACGGTGAAAACAGAACCCGTTATTGCCATGAGGCTATCGAATATTATACACGAGCCGTTGAATATATGCATCATACCGATGTAGAGATGTTATTGAGTTTGGCATTGGCGCATTTTAAATATGGCGATGTCGAGGAAGCGATGCATCTTGCCGATAGGATAGAGTCGCTTATGAACGACCCTGAGATATTGAATAACTTAGATGATGAGAATCGGAGCCGTATCGAGTCTCTTGCTCACATTATGGATCTTTTGAGAGATGAATTGGGAAAAAATTTGAATACGAATTTATAACATAGGATTTTATGGAAAAACGGAGTGCAAAGGATTATACGCTTTTAATGCTTAAAGGAATGGGTATGGGGGCAGCCGATGTAGTTCCCGGTGTATCGGGGGGGACGATTGCTTTTATCGTCGGCATCTATGATGAGTTGATCGATTCGATCAAGAGTATTAATATGCACTCGTTGAAACTATTGTTTACGGGTAAAATCACAGCTTTTTGGAAAGCCATCAATGCCAATTTTTTATTATCCTTGTTATTCGGTATCGCGGTCAGTATATTATCTTTGGCTAAATTGATGACTTATTTGTTGACAAATGAACCTGTTCTTGTTTGGTCGTTCTTTTTTGGATTGGTGCTGGCATCTACATGGTTTGTTTCAAAAGACATCAAAGAGAGGAACTGGAAAACGATATTAGGTTTTATCGCCGGAGTCGTAATCGCTTATTATATTACGATTGCTACGCCGGCCGAGACATCGACGAGTCTGCTCTTTATTTTTCTCTGTGGAGCTATTGCCATTTGTGCCATGATATTGCCTGGAATATCGGGCAGTTTCATTTTGGTATTGTTGGGTAAGTATTTTTATATCATGGAGGCCGTCAATAAACTCGATTTGATTGTTCTCGGTGTATTTGCGTTCGGCGCATTGTTGGGCATTACAAGTTTTTCTCGGGTGTTATCGTATGCGTTGAAGCATTTCCGGAATATTACTTTGTCGGTCTTGACCGGTTTTATGTTGGGCTCCTTAAACAAAGTTTGGCCGTGGAAAGAGGTAGTGGAGACCTATACCGATACACATGGAGAAGTAAAACCTTTGGTAGAAAATAATATTTTGCCTAATGAGTATTTGGTAGAAGGTATCATATTGATGGTTGTCGGCTTTGTACTCGTTTATGTTTTGGAAAAATTGTCGGCAAAAAAAGTAAAATAAGATTTCAAATAAGAGGCCACATATCGATTACCGAATGGATACTCAGCTCGAAAATAATAAACGCATAGCTCGTAATACATTCTTCTTATACCTGAGAATGATATTTATTATGGGGGTAAGCCTTTTTACTTCTCGAGTGATATTGCGTGCATTGGGCGATGTCGATTTCGGCTTGTTTAATGTTGTCGGTGGGATAATTGCCATATTTTCGTTTGTCTCCGATTCTATGGCGGGAACTTCTTCGAGATATATTACGGTCGCTCTCGGGGGAGGAGATAAAGCCGAGTTACGATGTGTTGTAAGCACAACACGCCTTATCCAGATTCTTTTGGCCGTCATTATTTTTATATTGGCCGAGACGTTGGGACTATGGCTGTTGTTGAATAAACTTGTTATTCCGGCAGAGAGAATGACGGCCGCCTTTTGGGTATATCAGTGTTCGGTGGCGACATCTATGGTATTGATACTTAGTGCTCCGTATAATGCCTTGATCATTGCGCATGAACAGATGAAAGCGTTTGCCTACATTTCTATATTCGAGGCAGTTTCGAGATTGTCCATTGCCTATCTTATACAATGGACAACTTGGGATAAACTTATTGTTTATGCAGCGCTTTTACTATTCCTGCAGCTTATTGTCCGACTGTGTTATTCAATGTATTGTCGCCGGAATTTCCCTGAAAGTAGAGCCCCGTTGAGATACGAGAAACATCGGCTTAAAGAAATGTTTGCCTATTCGGGTTGGACTTCATTGGGCCATTTGGCGATTGTCGGTTATACGCAGGGTTTGAATATTTTGTTGAATATTTTTTTCGGACCGGTGGTCAATGCCGCTCGAGGGGTATCGGTACAAGTACAAAGTGCAGTAACCCGATTTGTAACGAACTTTCAGATGGCGTTGAATCCCCAGATTACGAAATCTTATGCTGCTAATAATCTTGATTATATGCATAAGTTGGTACTATATAGTTCAAAATATGCCTTCTTTTTGATGCTGTTACTTAGTTTCCCTATCATTATAAATGCTGAGTATATATTGGGCTTATGGTTGGGGAATGTTCCTCAATATACAGTGGCTTTTGTTCGGCTTACCCTTGTTATTTCGACAATAGAATCGTTGAAGGGTTCTGTACTTACATCTCTTCACGCTACGGGAAGAATCCGTAAAGTTCAGATTATCGAGAGTTGTTCGTTGTTGATGATTGTTCCGATTTCTTATCTTATATTGAAAAGTGGTGTGGCTGCCCCCGAGTCGGTATTTGGGGTTTATTTATGTGTAGAATTATTTACACAAATGTTGCGAGTACGTTTTATACTGCCTCTTATCGGGTTGAGTACATCTCATTATTTAAAAATTGTCATTGTTCCTCTTTCTCTGATTGCGACAATCCTTGTCGTCTTGTTTTTCTTTTATAAACCGGAACCTGATTTGGGGTCATTTGTGTATTCATCTTTGGCGGGTGATTGTGTAATAATGTTGCTCGTGTATATTATAGGATTATCTAAAAGTGAGCGCTTGTTTTTGATACAAAAGGTAAGACAAACCCTTTCTTTGAAAAGAAAGTGACCAATGCTTTCTTGGTGTAGTTTTATTGGTATTCTTTTACATTATTCCTATTTTTGTGTGTAAATATATGGAATTATGACGATTTCTATAATTGTTGCTGTGTATAAAGTCGAAGCTTGTTTAAGCCGTTGTATTGATAGTTTGTTGGCACAGACATTTACAGATTTTGAATTGTTGTTAATTGATGACGGAAGTCCCGATTCCTCCGGAATGATATGCGATGTTTATGCGGAGCGGGATTCTCGGGTTAGGGCATTCCATAAAGAAAATGGTGGAGTTAGTAGTGCCAGGGAGTATGGTTTATGTCAAGCCCGGGGAGAATATATCATTCATGCAGACCCTGATGATTGGGTTGAGCCGACCATGTTGGAGGTTTTGTATAATAAGGCACAAGAGGAAGCTGCGGATATGGTAATTTGCGATTTCTTTACAAACGATAGTACAGGACAATCTTATGTAAGGCAGGAGCCATCCTCTCTTAGTGCCCATGCTGTGATAAAAGATTTGTTTATCCGTTTACATGGAAGTTGTTGTAATAAATTGGTACGTCGTACTTTGTATGGGACGGATGTGCATTATCCCACGGGAATAAATTATTGCGAAGATTTGTATGTGAATATTTGTCTTTTATTGAAAAATCCTGTCATATCGTATGTCCCACAAGCTTTTTATCATTATATCCTCGATTTTAATTCTGATTCTATGGGAAAACGTCTTTCTGCCGGGATTTTAGATAAAGATTTGGAACTTTATTATGGTTTGGAGAAATTGTTGATTGAATATTCCGATATATTGGATTTATTCCGTCCCAGTATGTCTGTTCTGATTCTTAAACGGGCATTCAGATCGGGCATATATTCCTCGGGAGAATTCAAAAAACGATATGGATTTTTGCGTCCTTACATCCTTTGCCTTCGAAAAGAACGACTCTACTTCAAGTGTGTTTATTATATCTCTTGTATGGGAGGATATAGATTCATGTACAAAATGACGAATTTGTTGAAGAAATTAATATAGTACTTATTTCGGGGCTTTGAAGTAAAGGCCGATAGCGATAAAGCGTATAGTATGTGGGGAATCCAGACGGCTATTTGCGGTGATGTCGCTCCCGATATGGCGAAAGTCGACGAGACCATGTCGAATAGAATATAAGAGAAACTGAGCAATAGTCCCATTGCGATATTGAAACCCATTCCCCCTTTTACTTTACGAGATGAAAGAGACATACCGATGAGCGTAAGAATAAAAGCCGCGGCCGTATTGGCAAATCGGCGGTGGTATTCGATTTCGAATCCGATGATGTTGGCCACGCCTCGTTGTTTCTGGCGGTCGATATATGTTTTTAGTTCAGGGTGGTCATCAATTCGCTGTCATATTTGGAAATCAGAAAATCCGATGGTTCTATACTGATTAACGTATCGAATTGCGAACCACGGAAAAGGTATTCGTTCATACATAAAAGGTCGGATGAATATCTTTGGTTTTGCTTGTATAATGAGCAAGGTAATCGGGGTATGATAGGTATTCGTCGGAGTGGACATATTCATAGCCTTTTCGATTACCGATCCAGAGGTCGGAAAGAATATACCATTTTCTTTTGACAATAAAGTGTATGATAGAGTAGGAAAGGTATATAAGGTTGGCTCCGCCAAAAGACAAAATACAGAATAGTTTTTCTCGACGTTTCTTTTGTATGGAATATCGGGTTCTCCACCAGATTATAAATCTTAATATGATGGTGTTTAAATGTGCCTCTCTATAATTTTTGTTGTTCCCGCTTTGGGCATCTAAGTGAGTGATACCACATTTATAATGTATAAGGATATTGTATCCATACAAATATAATTTGTAAAAGAATAACTGGTCGTCGCCAAGTGCATATTTGAAATGGTCGATCCATTTTTCATCTTCGAAGTGTATAGCCTTGTATGCTTCTTTTCGGCATAATAGACATGTAAATGCACTACTTTGTGTCGGCATGACGGATGTTGGAGCATTGTTATAAGAATAGTGTCCACTTCGTCTTATTTTGAACGCCCATCGTTTATCCCTATGTGGAAAAGTTTGGGAACAGAGAATCGCTTTTATTTTGTTCTTAAAAGACATGTTATGATTAGGAAACGTGTTGGGGGCTATACAATCGGCGTTGAATTGTTTCAATCCTGCGAATAGTTTTTCTACACCATCGTGAGGAATATAAATATCATCGTCGAGAAATAATATCCATTCAGTATCGATTTCGTCAAAAGGTAAGGAACGTTGAGCTACCATTCCTTTGGGACAATAAATATATTCTTCTATACCGATGGTTTCTTGGGGTATAGGATATCCTTGCGCGATATACACCAATATTTTATTAGGTGGGATTGTCTGTTGTTGTAGGGATAGTAATGTTTGCCGATATTTTTCTCCGGCAGTACCTAATGTACGTATGGCTACGCAATATTGAGGATTACTCATTTTTCTTACCTGTTAAATATTATAACTGCTTATTTCGGGGCTTTGAAATAAAGGCCGATAGCGATAAAAGCGTATAGTATATTGGGAATCCAGACGGCTATTTGCGGTGATGTCGCTCCCGATATGGCGAAAGTCGACGAGACCATGTCGAATAGAATATAAGAGAAACTGAGCAATAGTCCCATTGCGATATTGAAACCCATTCCCCCTTTTACTTTACGAGATGAAAGAGACATACCGATGAGCGTAAGAATAAAAGCCGCGGCCGTATTGGCAAATCGGCGGTGGTATTCGATTTCGAATCCGATGATGTTGGCCACGCCTCGTTGTTTCTGGCGGTCGATATATGTTTTTAGTTCGGGGGTGGTCATCAATTCACTGTCATATTTGGAAATCAGAAAATCCGATGGTTCTATACTGATTAGCGTATCGAGCTGCGAACCGCGGGAAAGGTATTCGTTCATACCGTCAAAATCCCGTATGACATAATTCTTTACGACCCAATGGTAATTTTCGTCATAGGTAACCGATTGTGCCGTAAGCCTTGATTTCAGTATTTTCCCTTCAAATTTTTCGAGAGAAAAACGGTATCCGGTTTTGGTACGGTTATCGTATCGGTTTATGTAAGCGATGACGCCGGGTTCTACTTGTAGTTGTATGTTGCTCGCGTAATCTACTTTTTTGTTTTTTACGTATGTGTTTTGGAATTCGATTCGGGTGGACGTTGCCGGGGGAATAATATAACTGTTGAGATAAAAATTAACACCTGCGATGATACCGGCCGAAACCATGTAGGGAACCAACAGACGCTTGAAACTGATGCCGCTTGCCAACATGGCGATGATTTCGGAATTGTCGGCGAGCTTCGATGTAAAGAAAATGACCGAAATGAAAGTGAATAGGGGACTGAAAAGGCTGACAAAGTAGGGTATGAAGTTGAGGTAGTAGTCAAATACAGTAGCTTTGAGAGGGGCTTTCAAGAGGGCATCGAGTTTTTCGTTGACATCGAATACCACGACGATAGAGATAATCAAAGCGATGGCAAAGACGTAAGTCCCCAAGAATTTTTTGATAATATAGAGGTCGATTTTCTTTATCATACTTTGTCGGACATTACAATCGTTGAGTTACACGTGCGACCATTTCTTTCTTCCATCGCGAAAAGTCTCCCTCGATGATATGCCGGCGAGCTTCTTTTACGAGCCATAGGTAGAATGCCAGATTGTGTATCGAGGCGATTTGCAACGCCAGCAATTCATCTGCGATGAAAAGGTGGCGCAAGTAGGCCCGGGAATATTGCTCGTCGACATAAGATGCACCGCCTTCGTCGATGGGAGAGAAGTCATCGGCCCACTTTCGGTTTCTCATGTTCATGATACCATTGCGGGTGAAAAGCATACCGTTGCGTCCGTTACGGGTAGGCATTACGCAGTCAAACATATCCACGCCTCTTTCTATGGCTTCGAGTATGTTTGCCGGTGTACCGACACCCATCAGATAACGGGGCTTGTCCATAGGGAGTATTTCGTTTACGACCTCTATCATTTCATACATTTTTTCGGTCGGTTCTCCCACAGCCAGACCGCCGATCGCATTTCCGTCGGCTCCCAATTCGGCCACGTGGCGGGCGGCTTCTCGTCGAAGCTCGGGATACACGCAGCCTTGTACAATAGGGAAGAATGCCTGTTTGTAACCGTATTTCCCTTCGGTTTCGTTCATGTGTTTCCAGCCGCGTTCGAGCCATCGTTGTGTAAGCGACAACGATTTACGGGCATAGGTATAGTCGGCATCGCCCGGTGTACATTCGTCGAGGGCCATGATGATGTCCGCACCGATGATACGTTGTGTATCGACGACATTTTCCGGAGTAAAGAGATGTTTCGATCCGTCTATATGCGAGCGGAATTGTACGCCTTCTTCTGTAAGTTTCCGGATACCGGAAAGCGAAAAGACCTGAAAACCTCCGCTATCGGTCAATATAGGACGCTCCCAACCGTTGAATTTGTGGATCCCCCCGGCGCGTTCGAGTATGTCGAGGCCGGGGCGGAGGTACAAGTGGTAGGTATTTCCCAGTATGATTTGAGCCTTGATGTCGTCTCGCAGTTCATGCAGATGAACGGCTTTTACCGAACCGACCGTCCCCACGGGCATGAATATAGGGGTCTCGATTTGTCCGTGATCGGTCGTGATGAGCCCCGCTCTTGCCCGGCTTTGAGGGTCGGTATGTTGTAGAATGAAGTCCATATATCAAAAATACCATGCAAAGATAGTTTTTATCCTTGTTTGTCGCAACTCGATAGCCCTAAAACGTGTTATAGTATGTATATGCGATAAGAATTACATCTGCCTTATACCGTCAAAATGGCAGTCGGGATGCGGGTATATAATAGTTGTTCGATGAAATTTTTATTAAAAAACGATATTTCATCGGCTGCCGTTTTGTCACATCAACTAACTGAAAAACAGAATAATTGTCAGCTAATAGATTCTGGCATCGGCTTTGCGGAAATAAGGATAAAAGATATGAAAAAAGAAAGGAGAATAAGATATGAACTTTAACAATTTTACAATCAAATCGCAGGAAGCGGTGCAGAAAGCTGTCGACATGGCTACTCGTCGCAGTCAGCAGGTGATAGAACCTACGCATCTGCTCTTGGGGGTGATGGACGTCGGCGAAAGCCTTATCGGATATTTATTCCAGAAACTTGGAGTCAATACCGTGATGTTGAAGTCGGCTCTCGACCGGGAGGTAGAGTCGTTGCCCAAAGTAAGCGGCGGAGAGCCGTTTTTGAGCAGGGAGAGTAATACGGCTTTGCAAAAAGCTGTGGATTATTCTTCGAAACTGGGTGATCAATTTGTCCCGCTCGAAGCCATTATAATGGCTATTTTGCAGACCTCGTGTACCGCATCGACTTTGATGAAAGATGCCGGAATCGCAGAAAAAGAGTTGGGATTGGCTATCGATGAGCTGCGAAAAGGACAAAAGGTAAAAGATGCTTCGGCCGAGGATACCTACAACTCATTGAGCAAATATGCCATAAATTTGAATGAACGGGCGCGTTCGGGAAAACTCGATCCGGTCATCGGTCGTGATGATGAGATACGTCGGGTATTGCAGATATTGAGCCGTCGTACCAAAAACAATCCTATCCTCATCGGAGAACCGGGAACCGGAAAGACTGCCATTGCCGAAGGACTGGCGCATCGTATCGTGCGGGGAGACGTACCCGAGAATCTGAAAACGAAACAGATATATTCGCTCGATATGGGGGCATTGGTTGCCGGTGCCAAATATAAAGGCGAATTTGAGGAACGGCTGAAAGCTGTCGTAAATGAAGTGATACAGGCCGAGGGAGAAATTATACTTTTCATCGATGAGATCCATACGTTGGTAGGAGCCGGTAAAGGTGAAGGTGCTATGGACGCGGCCAATATCCTTAAACCGGCTTTGGCGAGAGGAGAACTTCGGGCTATCGGTGCGACGACCCTCGATGAGTATCAGAAATATTTCGAGAAAGATAAGGCTCTTGAACGCCGTTTCCAGATCGTAATGGTTGATGAACCCGATGAATTAAGCACGATTTCGATACTTAGAGGCTTGAAAGAGCGTTATGAAAACCATCATAAAGTACGTATCAAAGACGATGCTATCATTGCTGCCGTGAAATTGTCCGAGCGGTATATTACCGATCGTTTTCTTCCCGACAAGGCAATCGATCTGATGGACGAAGCCGCTGCCAAGTTGCGTCTCGAAATTGATTCGGTCCCGCAGGAACTCGACGAAATATCTCGCCGTATCAAGCAGCTCGAAATAGAAAGGGAAGCCATCAAACGTGAAAATGATGAGCCGAAACTTTCGTCGTTGACAAAAGAGATTGCCGACTTGAAAGAAGAAGAAACCCGTTTTAAAGCCAAATGGGAAGCAGAACGCAGTCTGCACAATAAGATACAGCAGAACAAGATAGAAATAGAAAACCTGCGTTTCGAGGCCGACCGTGCCGAGCGGGAAGGCAATTATGAAAAAGTGGCGGAGATACGTTATGGAAAAATCCGTGCTAAGGAGGACGAGATAAAAGAAATTCAAGCCCGCCTGAAAGAGCAGCAGGGTAGTGGTGCCATGATTAAAGAAGAGGTCGACTCCGACGATATTGCCGATGTCGTATCGAGATGGACGGGTATTCCCGTGAAAAAGATGTTGCAAAGCGAGAAAGAAAAGCTCTTGCATCTCGAAGAGGAGTTACACAAGCGTGTAGTAGGACAGGACGAGGCCATACAAGCCGTTGCAGATGCTGTAAGGCGTAGCCGTGCCGGACTGAGCGATCCTCGTCGACCTATCGGTTCGTTTATCTTTTTGGGAACGACGGGTGTCGGCAAAACCGAGTTGGCCAAGGCGTTGGCAGAGTACTTGTTCGACGATGAGAACATGATGACACGTATCGATATGAGTGAGTATCAGGATAAGTTCAGTGTAACACGTCTTATCGGTTCGCCTCCCGGATACGTCGGTTATGAAGAAGGCGGACAGCTTACCGAGGCCATTCGTCGTAAACCCTATTCGGTTGTCCTTTTCGATGAAATAGAGAAAGCGCATCCCGACATTTTCAATATACTGTTACAGGTTCTCGATGATGGTCGGTTGACCGATAATAAAGGCCGATTGGTTAATTTCAAAAATACGATTATTATCATGACCTCCAATATGGGATCTCAGTTGATACGTGAAAATTTCGAGCATCTTACCGATACCAACAGGGAGGAAATTACCGAAAAGACCAAGAATCAGGTTCTCGATTTGTTGAAACAGACGATACGTCCCGAGTTCTTGAACCGTATCGATGAAACGATTATGTTTACGCCGTTGAACGAAAATCAAATCAAAGAAATCGTATCGATGCAGTTGCATAACGTGGAACGACTTCTCGCAAGCAATGACGTGAAACTTGAAGTAACGTCGGCAGCACTTGATTTTATCGCACAACAAGGATATGATCCCGAGTTTGGTGCACGTCCCGTGAAAAGGGTTATCCATCGATATGTGCTGAACCAGTTATCGAAAGACTTGCTGGCACAGAAGGTCGATAAGAGTAAGCCCATCGTCATCGATGCCGATACTTCCGGATTAGTGTTCCGTAATTGATCCAGATTTATGAAGTGCGTACATTTTTGTACGCACTTTTTTATTTTTAACGGGAATTTTATGCCGAGAGGTTTATTGCATTTGCATTCTCACTATCTTTGTACCGGTTTTTGATATGTATTAAATGAAAACAGGTGATCATTCGTGGAAAGGCCATGTCGCATTATTGGCCGCCAATATCATTTGGGGACTGAATGCCCCGATAGGAAAAGAAGCTTTGGCGGTCGTCTCGGCCAGTGCCGTAACAGCATACCGAATGTTGGGAGCCTGCCTTGCTTTCTGGTTGTTATCGCTTTTCCTTCCGCATGAGCATGTAACGCGGCGGGATAAGGTGTTGCTCATTTTTGCAGCATTGTTCGGTATCGTATTCAATCAAGGCATGTTTATATACGGTTTGTCATTGACCTCTCCGGTAGATGCATCGATTATTACATCGATGCCTCCTATAATCACGATGATACTTTCGGCCATTTTCCTGCGGGAGCCTATAACATGGAAAAAAGTTATCGGTACAGTATTAGGCGTATCGGGGGCCCTTATTCTCATATTCGGCAGTAGTGCCGCCCGTAGCGGGGCTGTGGGTTCGGGCAATATTACAGGCGACCTTCTTTGCCTTTTGGCCCAAGTCAGTTTTTGTATATACCTGACTTTGTTTAAAGGGTTGATTTCTCGTTATTCTCCTGTAACGGTAAGTAAATGGTTATTTCTTTATGCTTCGATTTTCTTCCTTCCGGTGTCGTACGGTGATGTTATTTCGGTCGATTATCTCGAACTTCCGTTCTCGATTTATTGGAGGCTTTTCTATGTTGTATTCGGAGCCACGTTCCTTTCTTACTTGTTTATGACTACCGGGCAGCATTTGTTGCGCCCGACCATTATCAGCATGTATAATTATGCTCAGCCGGTGGTGGCAACGTTTGTTTCCGTGGCCTTAGGATTAAGTATTTTTGAGTTTTCGACCGGTATGGCTATTTTCCTGATATTTTCGGGCGTATATTTTGTTACGCAAAGTAAATCGAGAGCTCAGCTCGATGCGGAGCTGGCGGAAAAAGGAACTGTCGGCGGAAAAGGAAAATAATGTCGGTGGCGTTTGCAAATGCAGAAGAGCTTGTTTATCTTTATCCCACAATAAAAACTTGATACAATGAATACCGAAAAAGATGATTTGCTGGTATATGATGAAGAGGAAGCAGTGAAATTTATCCGCAAAAATAACCCTGGGCTTTCTCTTAGTGATGATGAAATAAATTATATCATCGATTTGATGTATGATTATTATGAATCACGGGGATTCCTCGATGAAAAGAGTGAAGAGGAGGTGGAGATTGCAGATGATGAGTTGATCGAATATGCCGTGGCGAATACCCGAAAAGATGGAATCTATAAATTGAGTGAAGAAGATATAACCACGGTTGTTCAGGGCGAGTTGGATTATTGTGATTCTTTGGGCGTTTTTGAAGACTGACGGGAAGATGAAGCGTTTGTGCATCGCATTATTGGCGATAATTTCCAGTAGTCTGTTTTTTGTATCCGGCCTCTCGGCAGCGAGAAAGGAGACGAAGCAAGTTACACCCGATTGGTATGCAATGACGCGGGGAGAACATATTGCATGGCTATCTCTTACGCCCGATACCAAACCTCTTGTACGGCATTATATGCAGAAAGAGTTCCTAAAACTTGATAAGCGGTTTCCCAGTTCCGTAGCAGCGCTGCGTGATAGTCTCATCGCTTGTATAACGCTACCTTCTTCACGTGTCTTTGTCCCGAATGATACGATATTATCGGACGAGGGAAATACATTTTTGAAAGAGCTTTCAAAAATCTTTTCTGGAAAGGACGATTTCCGTGTCGTGATTTCCGTGTTTACAGCCAACTCCGGCAGTTCTGCTCATATAGCTCGGTTTTCGCAACAGCGGGCCGATGCCGCGGCTGTGGAGTTACAACGTATTCTCGGAGATAAATCGGTTGTAATTCCGTTTGGAATGGGAGATACCGAGCCGATTGCCAAAAATAACACCTATCAGGGACGGGAAGAAAATCGTCGGATAGAGGTATGGCTCATCCCGTCGGTATCGTTGATAGAAAAGTTGACGGGGAAATAAATCTTCTGCATTACAATCGGGGAAATTTTTCAGAACGATTTTTATTGTTCCGGTTCATGCGGGTCGGTAAATAAGGCGTGCATTTCATCGGTCGTGTAGAAGAAATAATTTTTGTGCAGTAAAAAACATTTTGATTCGGGATAATCCGTTTTATAGATTCGGCATTTATCCCTATCTTTGCAAGACGGAAATAATTAAAAAACAAGATATGGCAAAAGAACTGAAAGAGTTGACCAAACGGAGCGAGAATTATTCGCAATGGTATAACGATTTGGTCGTAAAGGCCGACCTCGCCGAACAATCGGCTGTGCGCGGTTGTATGGTAATAAAGCCTTATGGATACGCAATATGGGAAAAGATGCAGCGGCAGCTCGACGATATGTTTAAGGCGACCGGACATGTAAATGCCTATTTCCCCCTGCTTATTCCCAAGTCGTATTTGAGCCGTGAGGCCGAACACGTTGAAGGTTTTGCCAAAGAATGTGCCGTTGTAACTCATTATCGGTTGAAGAATGCCTCTGATGGTTCGGGTGTTGTTGTCGATCCGGCCGCACGTCTCGAAGAAGAACTTATTATTCGCCCTACATCGGAAACGATTATTTGGAGTACCTATAAAAATTGGATACAGTCGTATCGCGACCTTCCTATTCTTTGTAACCAGTGGGCCAATGTGTTGCGTTGGGAAATGCGTACACGTCTTTTCTTGCGTACGGCCGAGTTCCTTTGGCAAGAAGGACATACGGCTCATGCTACCCGCGAAGAAGCGGAGGCAGAGGCTGTGAAGATGCTCAACGTATATGCCGATTTTGCCGAGAAGTATATGGCCATGCCGGTCATTAAAGGCGTGAAATCGGCCAGTGAACGTTTTGCCGGCGCTTTGGAGACTTATACGATCGAGGCACTTATGCAAGATGGGAAGGCTTTGCAATCGGGAACCTCTCATTTCCTCGGACAAAATTTCGCGAAAGCGTTTGACGTGCAGTTTGTCAATAAAGACAATCAACTCGAATATGTATGGGCGACCTCATGGGGTGTATCGACACGATTGATGGGGGCTCTTATCATGTCGCACTCCGATGATAACGGACTGGTATTGCCGCCTCATCTCGCACCTATACAGGTCGTTATCGTACCTATTTACAAAAATGCCGAGCAATTGGCTCAAATCGATGCCAAAGTGGCCGGTATCGCCGAAACTTTACGCGGTATGGGTATCTCGGTAAAATATGATAATGCCGACAATAAGCGGCCGGGATTTAAGTTTGCCGATTACGAATTGAAAGGCGTTCCGGTGCGTTTGGTTATCGGAGGACGCGATCTCGAAAACAATACCGTAGAGGTTATGCGTCGCGATACGTTGGAAAAAGAAACCCGTAGTTGCGATAATATCGAACAGTATGTCAAAGATTTGCTCGAAGAAATTCAGAATAATATTTATCGGAAGGCGTGCGATTTCCGTTCGCAACATATCATCGAAGTAGACTCTTATGACGAGTTCAAAGAGAAAATAGAAGAGGGCGGTTTTATTCTTGCCCATTGGGACGGTACACCCGAGACCGAAGCTCGAATCAAAGAAGAAACCAAAGCTACGATACGTTGTATTCCGCTCGAAGGAGATATGACGCCGGGAGTATGTATGGTAACCGGTAAACCTTCGGCACGTAGAGTTCTTTTTGCCCGGGCTTATTGATAAAAAATAATACAATGTAAAAAAGGCATCTGTTTCCGTAACAGATGCCTTTTTATTTTATTGGGCCGATTGCAAACAGATCGAAGCAAATGCACAATAGGAGCATGGTCCGTCTTCCCCTATATGGGCCGACTGGACAAATGGCATATCGGGATTGAAGATTTCTTGTAAACATTTGTCGAATTCCTTACGGAATTCTTGGTCGACCTGAGCGTAATCATCGAGCGAAGAAAATCCCATTTTTATGTCTACTCTGAATTTTTGAGGCGAAAACAGCTCTTGTACCCGATAGATAGCCGGTGCGATAGGATTAGACAGGTGGTCTTCGTCGGTAACCATCATGGCATACATAAGGACTTGCATGATTGCCTTACGCCGGTCTTTCTTTTCTTTGTCGAACAGCTCTTCGATATTTCGGAAGTCTATTTTGTCTTTTCCTGTTTTATAATCGACGATGCGTATTTTTCCGTCTTTCATATCCATGCGATCGATAAAACCTTTCAGTAATATTTCCCGGTCGGTATCGATGGCGTGAGATTGTTTTATTTCCCTTTCCGAAGTAAGATAGGTGAAGGGTGTGAGGGCGCGGTCTATTTCAAGCGTCTTTTTTACGTATTTACGTATGACTTCACCTACGAGGTAGTTTTGTCCCGTGAGAGCTTTCGGCTTTTGAGGCGTTTTGAAATAATTTTCGGCAAAAGCCTGTTCGATAAAAGCCGTAATCTGTTTATCGTCTTTTTCTATGGCTTTTAGTGATTCCGCCTGTATGGGTGAGCCGGTCATACGGTCATAGATTTGTTGCATGACGCTGTGGTAGATGCTGCCGAAGACCCCGGCATCCACACCTTCCGATACGTCATCGATCTCCTGAAATTTCTCGACATAGCTCAAATAAAATTGCAGCGGGCAGGTAATGTAGGTATTGATGGCACTGGCCGAGAGGTAGCGATCTCCCCCTTTGTGGTATCGGAGAAGTTGCGACATGACATATTTGTCTTTCGGAACAACGATGTCGCGTATTTTTTTGGCCATGATAGGATAACCTATCATTTTTTCTTCGATAGGAAGGCGGTAGTGGTATTTCATTTGGTACACATACCGGCTCACTTCGCCGCTGGCCATATCTTCTGTTCGGGTGTCGTAAAGGAGGAAGACCCTTTTGGCTCTGTGTATCAGCCGATAGAAATAATATGCGTAGATACTGTCTTGATGTTCTGTAGTAGATAGGTCGAATCCCTTGCGTAAATTATAAGGAATGAGGGACGAGGCGACTTTTTTCACCGGGAAGACACCTTCGTTCATCGATAGGATAATGACGTTTTCGAAGTCGAGGGCCCGGGTTTCGAGTACGCCCATGATTTGAAGGCCCGACAACGGTTCTCCCTCGAATGGAATCGAAATGCCGGCAGTGAGTTTTTTCAATAATTTAAAAAATGTTACCACGTTCATCTCTATTCGGTTTTCCTGCATGATGCCTTTCAACCGGTTTATGGACAAATAGTAATGGTAGATAAATTCCCGTTCGAGGGCGATGACGGATATTTCAGGAGAATTTTCGTCGGGATTGTCGGTCGTATCTACATTTAATTCTTCTTGAAGCATTGCCAACAGATCTAATAAATAATCGCATACTTCATCTGCGTTTTTTAGTGGTACGAAAATGCGCTTTAATAACGGAGTTACCCCCAACTCTTTTTGAGGAATGAATATTTTGTTGTGTTTACGAATGTCGTCGGTCAGACGGTTTATTGCAGATTGTCCCGAGAGTTGCAGGTATCGGTTGCTGAGTAGGGATAATACGCTTCGGTGGTAGAAGAGCGTTTCATCTCCGTTGGGGCGCGTGTGCTTTTGCAAGTCGGCAAGAATATCCAGCAGACCGGCCACCGTTGTGTTAGACAGTGTATATCCCATAGTGATATTTATGGGAGATATAGTACTTGGAATGGCGTAAAGCATGGGGAGCAGCAGATGCTCGTCTGGCAAGACGATTGCTGTGTTGAGTGCTTTTTGCGGAGCGGGTATGGCATTGCTCTTCATCAATTCCTGCAAAATGATTTCGCATTGTTTGGCTTGACCTACTGCCGAAGGTACACCCAAAAGCTCTATATCGGGATAAACGTAATTTCCCTGCTCTTTTTCGAGTTGAAGTAGAGAGGGGAACTCTTTGACGTTCGGTTTTAGAAAATAGGAAGCTCTGTTGTATTCGTCTTGCAGGGTGGGAGCATTGTTGTCCCAGTAAAAATCGGCTATGCCATTCTTTTTCAATGTTTTCATTAGGCTCTCTTCTGCCCGGTTCAGGACATTGAGACCCACAAATACGATTTTTTGATAGGGGAGAATCAGTCCGGTATCGGCACGTTCGGCTACTTCTCTGAATATCATGCCTTCGTAGCCCATACTATTGTTGCGCAGGTCGTTCCTAAACCTTTCGTAAAGGGAGTATAGAATCTCCCAAAGGGTGATAAAATGGCTTTTATTATCGCTTTCGCCGATGGGCATGAAGTTTTTCCAGAAACGACGTATATACGAAATTTGTTCTTCGGTGAGCGGACTGCCGAATCGGGAATCGATTTCTTTTAGATCGTGAATGTTGGTAAAAAGTTGTCGGGCATCGACCATATATTTATCTACATCGTCGAAGTCGTTGAGAAGGGTTTCTCCCAATGGAACAAATTCATCGAAACTCTCTTTTTGCGGACATAAGTCGGAGTAGTGGCGGTAAAGAGAGAACAGGAGGTATATATGGTCGGCCGGTTGCAATTCCGACAGTTGTATGAAAAGATCGGATACGGTTGTAACGGTCGGTGAAAATATGGGACCGTCGATGATGTCGGAGAGATATTTTTTGAAAAAAATACCGGCTCGACGGTTGGGAAATACAAACGCCATATTTTGTATATCTCGATTATATTCCCGATAAAATGCTTCGGCTACTTGTCCTAAGAATGGTTTCATATATGTTGCACAGAATTTTTCTTTACAAGTTTACGAAAAATCACCGAACTAAGCCTATAAAAACTCAATAAATCGATCTGAAAAAAATGTATTGAAAGAGATTTGTTTAGAAGGGTGTTTAGCGGTGGAAATGTGATTGAATTAAAAAATGTTATTTATTTGGGATAAGTAAATTCTTTGACCCACCTTTGCTGCGACATAACGAGAGAGAACGTTTTGTAATCCTCATCGGAGGGCAGAAAAAGAGTGCCGGATAAGATGACTGGGTAAAACCATCACCTTATCCGGCTTTTGTTTTTTGCTACAAAATACATAACATAAAAAACAAAAATGTATGAAGGAGAAAGTGATTGATTTCGGAAACGAAAAAGTGTCCGTGCTGTTTAGAAAGTTGTTCTTCCCAACGGTATTGGGAATGTTAAGTATGTCTGCCGTAACGACTATTGACGGTATTTTTGTCGGGCACGGGGTCGGAAGTGACGGCATTGCTGCCGTAAACATTTGTGTACCCTTGTTGATGGTGCTTATGGGAGTAGGGTTGATGATTGGTGCAGGCTGTTCCGTCATTGCTTCTATTTATTTATCCAAGAAGAAAATCGCTTTGGCACGTGCCAGCATAACACAAGCCATGCTCTTTGTGACGCTCATATCTGTAATTGTGGGTGCATTGATTTTGGTTATTCCAGAAAAAATAGCCTATATGTTGGGTGCTTCGGAGCACCTGTTACCTATGGTTGTGGATTATCTGATTTGGTTCTCCCCATCTTTGTTGTTTGAGTTGTGGATAGCCGTTGCTTTGTTTGCCATGCGTTTGGACGGTGCTCCGAAGCTTGCCATGTGGTGCAGTATCATCGCCGCCGTGGTAAATGTCGTTCTTGACTGGCTGTTTATTTTCCCTTTTGGCTGGGGAGTGATGGGTGCTGCGTTTGCCACTTCCATAAGTTGTCTGGCAGGAGCTTCCGTAGCTGTTGTTTACCTGCTGTTCTATGCCCGTGACACCCGTTTGCATACGTTACGTATAGATAGAAAAGGGTTGGTATTCTTTGTCCGCAATATCGGTGTCCAATGCAAAATCGGTTCGTCCGCTTTGTTGGGTGAATTGACAATGGCTGTTTTATTGTTCATCGGGAACCATGTATTCATGCGGTATTTGGGAGATGACGGAGTGGGTGCTTTCGGCGTGAGTTGCTATTATCTTCCGTTCGTCTTTATGATAGGTAATGCCATTGCCCAGTCCGCCCAGCCTATTATCAGCTATAACTTCGGCACGGGAAGCAGGGAAAGGGTACATTCCGCTTTGCGCGTGTCTTTGGCTGCGGCGTTTTTCTGTGGGATTATCTCCACGGTTGCATTTATCCTGTTTCCCGAATTGCTTGTAGGATTGTTCCTGCGCATCGACAATACCGCTGCACGCATAGCAATAGAAGGCTTTCCTTATTATGGTGTAGGATTCATCTTTTTCATCCTGAACCTGTCCGTAATAGGATATTACCAAAGCATTGAACGGGTAAAACCAGCCATTACCTTTGCTGTTTTGCGTGGTTTCATCTTCTTGTTTCCATGTTTCATGGTATTGCCAGAAATAATGGGGATAAAGGGCATTTGGCTTGCTTTGCCGTTGTCTGAGATATTGACGAGCTTATTGATTGTCATTGCATTTCAGACGCATTCTACAAAACATTATAAAGAGCCGATATTCAAATAAATGTCGAATATTCGTATTACTCGCACAAAAGGCTTATTAAAACTTTCAAATACCGATAAGAAAACAATAAGACTATTTTCTTATCGGTATTATTTTACTATCTTTGTGTATGGAAAGAGTTACTCTATGAAGTAAAACAAAGCAGAGCGCAGCGATACGGACGGTTGCCAACTCATTACCTGAAAATGGGGTAATTATTCTAATCTTCTTTGTTCTAAGAGATTATAAAACATATACAGATTTACGAAAAATCACCGAACTAAGCCCATAAAAACTCAATAAATCGATCTGAAAAAAAATTGCATATTTTTATAGAGGAGAAAGAGGTAAAATTTGTTATGAGTTGGATTTTACGCAATCTACTTTATGAATAAAAGGAAATACCCTTTGTGTGTATACACACAAAGGGTATTTCCTTTTGATTAGGAGAGTTATTACTGGTCGAGTGTTTCCAAGAACTCTATCTCGACGATGCGTAGTTCATTTTTCTTCTTTTTCTTGCCGTCTAACAGGTCGAGCTTCCCGGCTTGGGCTTCGGCAACTTCGATAATTTGTCCGAATGCGTCGGAATCGACAGTTGCACCTTTCAACTTGATGGTTATGAGGTCTGAACGGACCGGCTTGTCGATGAGTAAGTGTACGTATCCCAAACTTTTTTCGGTATTACCGCTCCATATCAAAGTGTTTCCCGCATACACTTCGAGAGGATAAGAACGTTGTCTCCAACCGGTGAGTTTGATACATATATCATCGATTTCGGCGCGGCGTTCGAGTTTATAGGCAATCCATGCCGTATTCGATTTTCCGTCGTTTCTCCATTCGCTCAATTCGTTGTCGTCGATACTGTTCATCGCATCGTCTTGGTTGCAGCCAGCAATGATACTGTCTACTTTGACATCGACTTTGGAGTCTCTGTAAGACGGGGTGGCGGGAGTCTCTCCACGGTCGAAACGGCTGGGGAGATTTTGTGCCGGGAAGTACGAGGAGAGTCCGTTTCTGACTTTGACGGGTTTTGTTTCAAAAGTTATTTCATTCGAAGGCAATCCTTCGGCTTCGGCTTTCAGGGTTATTTTTCCCGATTTATCGGTTGTCCGTATCATGACACGTGTAATGCCGCATTCGACGGGAAGCTCTTTCGATAGGACATAATTGTCTTTTCCCTGAGCTATACCGCCGCGCCATTCGGCTGGACCTTGCAAATCGAATTTTACCATATTGTTGGCCAACGGGCAGCGGTCGCCGTTCTCATCGACAACTTCGATTTGTACGAGGGCCAAGTCCGCTCCGTCAGCATAAGTTCCGTTAGGCCCTTGTATCAACGACAATTTTAATTCTTTCGGGTCTCCGATGGTTTTTATGGAGCTCCGGCTTGCTTCTGTGCCATCTTCGAGGTAAGAGACAGCTTCGATGCAGCCTTTTTCCCATTGTATGGAGTCGAACGTGAAGAGAAAACGGTATTCCTGCCGGCCGAATCCTTTTGATTTTCCATTGACGAATAATTCCACCTCATCGCCCGATGATACGACATATACGGGCTTTCGGGTGTCGGGGGTGTAGTTCCAGTGCCCGATGATATGCGTATGGTGGTTTTCGATGTCGACCCAGCCGTCCCACATGACTTTGTGTGCGAAATATCCGTCTTTGGGTATTCTGAACGCATCGACGACACCGCTCACACGGTAGTTCATCTCGCTGCGCCCGTGAGTTTGCGTATCGGAAAAGATGATTTTCGCGCCGCCTGAATTCACCCTGCGTCCTGTACCGGGACGTTCGCGCCACATATCGTACCAGCGGCGGACAAATTCTATGGCAAGCATATCCTGATTCTGATTATAGGCCGAGGCATCTTGCCCTTTATACAGCGGTCCGTCTCCCTGTTTGTGATAGGGATAACTGTACTCGTCCCAATATTTGCGCAGACCTTCGTCCCGGCAGTATTCGGTCTGTATCATCGGGTGGTGTTCGCTTTTGTTGATGTAAAGCATTTCTCCTCCGTATTCAGCCTCTCTGATGTCGAGCATTTCGCGTGAACCGATAGCCCGACCTCCATGCGGGTCGTACTGGTCGCGTATCGCGATCATCTCTATCATGTGCTCCCGGCTGATGGATTCGTTCCCGCATTCGTAAAAGAGGATACTCGGGTTGTTGCGTGTATAGATGATGACGTCGCGCATCAGTTCTTTACGTTGTTCCCAACGCCGTCCCTCCACATCTTTTTCGGCATCTCCGGCCGGAAGCATCTGTATGACACCGACCCTGTCGCAGGACTCGATATCCTGTTTTTGCGGGGTGATGTGCATCCAGCGGAAAAGGTTGGCATTGTGTTCGATCATCAATCCGTTGGAATAGTCGCTCAGCCAGGCCGGAACCGATATGCCCACGCCCGGCCATTCGTTGCTCGAGCGTTGCGCATAGCCTTTGAGTTGTATGACACGGTCATTGAGCCATACTTTCCCGCTTCCGAATCGGGTCTTGCGGAATCCGGTTGTCGTAACGACTTCATCGATGGATTTATTATCGACGATGAGACGGGTTACGACATGATAGAGATAACCATATCCCCAGCTCCAAAAATGGATATTCTCCAATGGGGCAGAGGCTTCCAACATTGCGGTTTCTTGCGGATTTACGGTTATGGGCGTACCCGAGAAAGAGCTTACCCGCTTGCCTTCGTAGTCATATATGTCTACTTCATAGCCGACGGCCATCGGTTTGTCGTGCTCATTACGGATTTGGGATTCGGTGTGTATCATCGCTTTCCGGCTTTTTACTTTTATATCGGAGGCATATACATAGACTCCGGTAGTTTGCAGGTTGCTGTATAGCGGTAATGTCTGATATAATTTATCGGTGATGTGCAGCCACACGTTTTTGGTTATCCCACCGTAGTTGGCATTGAAGTTCTGGTCGTTCCATTGGAACCGGCTGCCGGTTGCTCTCTCTCGGTATTGCCAGTCGTTGTCGACCCGCACGGCGATCACGTTTTCCCCGTTGAAGTTGAGGTAAGGGGTGAGGTCGAAGCCTACGGCCATGACACCGTTCTCGTGCAGTCCTATGTGTTTGCCGTTGAGGTAGAAATCGGCGCCTTGCCGCACACCCTCGAATTCGATGAATACCTTCTTCCCTTTGGCCGATTTCGGCAGTTTGAAGTGTTTCCGGTACCACGCGACAGTGTCGGTCATTTCCTTTATGGGAACTTTGAATGCTTCGTCTTCGTTGAAGGCTCGCGGAAGGGTGATTTTTTTCCAATCCTTATCGGGAAATTTTACTTTTTCGGCTCCGTGCATATCGCCTACATGCAAAAGCCATTGCGGATTGAAGTTATACTTTTCCCGCACACTGCCACTCACCGGCAGGGAGAGAGACAGGCAGAGAATAACGAATAATGGGTAAAAAAGATAAGTACGTTTCATGGTATGTAAATTTGTTTTTGTAGTTCGTCTTTCACAACGGCCATCATACCTTCGACTTGCGCCAGTGCCAGCATGCGACCGTGAAAAGAATATCCGGGATTGTAGTTCTGATTTTCGTCCCCCAACATGGTGCGTCCATGATCGACGCGCATAGGAAGGTGCGGATTCTCTTTTTCAAAAACACGTATCAAGTCGATGAGATGTCCGCGCCCCGATAGGTGGGAGCTCTCGATGAAATTTCCGTCTGGGAAAGTTTCTGTACTCCGCAGGTGCACGAAGTGTGTTCGTTTGGCAAATTTCCGGGCCAGTTCCCGTGTGTCGTTTTGTGACCCGGCACTGAGCGACCCGGCGCAAAAAGTGAGTCCGTTGTGCGGGTTGTCGACGGCATGGAGTATCCATGCGATGTCTACTTCGTCGGTTACGATGCGGGGAAGACCCAGTACTTGGAAAGGCGGGTCGTCGGGGTGCACGCACATATTTATGCCGAATGTTTCGCACACGGGCATGATGGCCGACAAGAAGTACCGCATGTTTTCGCGGAGGGCTGCACGGTCGATGCCCTCGTAGTGCGACAATAGCTTTTTGAATATTTTTACCGGATTTTCATCTCCCTCTTTGATATTCCCGTTGACAAATCCTTGCGTCTTTACGATGATTGTCTCGATGAGGTCGTTTTTCTCTTTCTCGCTGATGACTTTACCCATCTCTTCGACTTTCGCGAGGAGCGGATCGGGATAATCTTTTTCTGCTCCGGGGCGTTCGAGAATGTGAAGGTCGAAGTAGGCGAAACGCGTCCGGTCGAAGTAGAGCGATGTGGTACCGTCGGCCCACGGGTGTTGCAGGTCGGTGCGTATCCAGTCGATGACGGGCATAAAGTTGTAGCATACGGTTTTTATACCACATCGACCCAAATTGGCCAGACTGTTTTTATAGTTCTCGATGAGCCGGTCTCTTTCTGCTCCGCCATATTTGACGGCTTCGCATACGGGCAGGCTTTCTACGACCGACCATCGCAGGCCGTGCGATTCGATATAGGCTTTCCTGCGGGATATATTCTCGATTTCCCAGACATCTCCGTTAGGAACATCGTGCAGGGCGGTAACGATACCTTCCACACCGATTTGCCGTAACATGTCGAGCGTAATCGGATCGTTGGGACCAAACCATCTCCATGTCTTCTCCATGACAGATAATTTTATAAGATTACGACAAAGATAGCACGAGGGGAAGTGTGGAAGAAAATATTTCTGTATATTTTTTATCGTTGCGGAAAACGGGTGATAAATTTTTCAAAGAATGAGAAGCCTTTATCGAGTAGATTATAGAAAATCGAATAACATCAGTTGTATGCTTATTGGAAATGCAATAGTTTATATACAACAATAATAAATGTATTATTTTGTGTGTATAAATATTCTGAAATTTATTTATGCTTGTTTTTTATATTTGAAAGATAATTGATGATAAATTATTTGTTTTATAAAATAAATTTTTTATATTTGCAAAAAAATATTATTGATTAATGTAAAAATTTAATATCATGAGAAAGTCTTCTTATATGATCGATGTAAAGGTCGATGGTAGTAATGATCATATGTTGATTCACGGTTATACAGGAGCTATTGATTTAGTGAATGATAAAATCGTTTCTTTTATCAATAGTCACGATACGTTTACAGAGAGTGAATTTCCTTATTCTGCAAAAACATGGTCTGCATTGATACAACGCGGATATATTACTGAAAAAGCGGAGCAAGAAGAGTATGATTATGTTGCATACATGGCCGATATTTTATTCCGTAGAGATATGTTGTTGAAAAAAGGTTTTACATTTGTCATTACTTACGATTGTAATTTCCGTTGCCCATATTGTTTTGAGAAAGGAGTAGGAAGGGATAAAATGGTATTTACTCCTGAGATGGTAGATAAAGCTTTTGAAGCAATTTTTTATATAGAACCTAACGAAAAGTATTTTTTTAAAAATATTACATTATATGGAGGGGAACCTCTTTTAGTACAAAACAGAAAAATCATATCTTATATTATTGATAGAGGCAAAAGGTTAGGTTTTACATTTTCTGCTATTACAAATGGTTATGATTTGGTTGCTTATGAAGACTTACTTTCACCCGACGGCATCGCTTTTTTGCAAATCACGGTAGATGGTGTTCGTGACCACCATAATAGTCGTCGCATACATTGCCAGGGTTTCCCTACATTCGACCGTATTTTGGATAATATCGGTTTGGCTTTGAAGAGAGGTGTTCAGGTTTCTGTACGGGTTAATACAGATAGGGAGAATATCGAAGATTTGAAAGAGTTACAAGCGATTTTCGAGCGTTTACAGTATGTCGAAAATCCGCTTTTTTCAATGAATTCGGCATTGTTGGTTGATTATTCTGAATCCGAAACGGACAATACTTATCATTACTTGACGCAACGAGAATTTATTCAAAAGCATAGTGTTTCTAAATCTCAATTTGAATATCAGGATTATGGCGTGTTTGATAAACTTTATCAAGCCATTATGAGGAAAAAACCTCTGTCTTTTCATCCTATTTTTTGTAGAGCGCAGACTGGAAGCTTTGTTTTTGATCCATATGGTAATATCTATCCTTGCTGGGAAGTCGTAGGCCGGCCCGAACACTGCATAGGTCATTATGCGAGTGCTGGCGGTGTTTCTTGGAGTCAGGAACCTCTCGACAATTGGCATAAGGCGCATATATCAGAGATTCAGGCTTGTACCGTGTGCAAATATGCTTTGTTATGCGGATGCGGATGTCCGGCTCATAATCTGAAACGACATCATTGTCTTCGTATGGAAGATATTGTGCGTTATGCTGTCAATAAAGCGTATGCAGATCTGCAATTAAATAACTGATTTATTAACTTAAAAATGAAAATTATGAAAGAGAAGAAAAATGAACTTCGTTCTCTGAACGAAGAGTTGCCAGCTTTTTATTTAGATGAGCTGGAACAACGATTGGAAACAGACCCGTTAGCAATAGCGGCGTTGTTGAATATGGATAGTTCTGATTCTTCGGATGAATGCATTTGTATATGTAATGGAAAATGTAAGCAATACTGTTCAGAATATTGCCAAGAATTTGATTTATAAATAAAAGTTGAGGGTGTGAGAGATCTATATTTTTAAATTATATATGGTATTATATTCAGTATAAATCTTGATTACCCTCAATTTTTGTATACATTATATGATAATATAATGAAATATATCGTTTTTTTTATCGTCATATTTACAACTATTCCATCTGTTATGGCACAGACCATCGAGGTGGAAGGTCATGTGCGGGATAGTGAGCGGAATGACCTGATAGGGGCAACGGTATGTTGTTTTACTTCCGATACTCTTCTTGTTGCTAGTATGATAACTGACAGTAAAGGAGATTTTAGATTGAAACTATCGGGGGGGAAACAGGCGTTTCGTCTGCAAATAGGCTATCTCGGTTATAAAGAGATGACCCTTATATTGAATCCTACCGAAGAAAAGTTGGTGCGGCTTGGCGATATTACTTTGAGCCGGAGTTCTGCACTCATACAGGAGGTTATTGTTACGGGTAATCATACGGTGCACACTGCTGAAAAAACGATGATATACCCTACTCGTGAACAGTTACGTCATGTGTATGACCGAAACAGCTTGTTGAGAACAATGACCATACCCGGTGTGAGCATCGGCATATACGACCAGAAACCGACTTATATGGGACGAGAGATATTGTTCTGCATTGACGGACGGGAAGCCACCGAAGACGAGGTAAACAATTTGAATCCGCGAGATATCAAGCGAATCGATTTCTATACCAATGGTAATACCGACTATCCCAAAGCTGATGTTGTGTTTGACTATGTACTGAAAGAGCGGGACTATGCCGGTACGGTTGCAGTCAATGGTCAGCATAACTTAAATAAACCTACAGGTAGTGCTCGGGGGACGGCTCAATATTTTCAAGGGAAGTCGGAATTTGCCCTTTCTGTGGCCGACAGCTATGATTGTTTTAGTAACTACAATAGCGAAAATTATACAGAAACGGCTTACGGTTTTCCTGATGGAACGAATGTGAATACGACCCAAGAACTACCTTCACAAAAAAACAGTAATAATTTGCGTTCTTATTTCAATTACATATATAAAGATAAAAAACAGAGTGTCTATTCTTCTTTTCGTTTGAATCAAAACTTGAGAGAGAATGATGTATGGAATAGTCAGACATTCAGCAATACCCCCGAAACCTATACTATGCAAGAAAACCGGCATTCGACCGGTTTGTCTCCGGCATTGTCGTTTTGGTATGAATGTGCGTTGAAAAACGACCAGCGTTTGCGTATGGATTGGTATGGCAGTTATGGTAATAACGACTACAAACGTTGGTATGTTTATCGAATCGATGATGTAATAGCTTCGGCCTATGATAATGCAACCGACGAATCGAGTTGGTATGGACGGTTTAAAATCAATTATACCAAAACATTCAAGAATCGTTCGTCATTTAATGTAGAAGCCAATCAGGACTTTACCCGCACCGACGATCGCAACGCGCGTGAAGGTGTGGTATCCGACGTATATTTGAACCGAGGCAACACACAATTATATCTTACCTATAATTACAAGGTAAAAAATCGTTTGAATTTGCGTTTGCGATTAGCAGAACGTTTATCATTCAGCCAAACAGGTGCTGATACCTATTTCGATCATATGTTTGTACCATCATTGCAAATGACATATATGTATAAAACACATATGTTACAGATAGTTGCCGAAACATCAGGTTCTTCGCCCAGTATTACCAACCTCACGGCTACGGAGTACCGTCGTAATATTTATGAAATTTCCGTAGGAAATCCCGGGTTGAAAGATTGGCGAAAATATCAAGCCGGAGCTATTTATACTTGGGTAGTAGATCGATTCTTTGTGGGTGCGGGTTTTATATTCGGAGGAGATTACCGTTCACCTTATACCAATATCGAATACGCTGCTGACAGAGATATGTTTGTCTGTCAGCAGCGAAGTAGTGGTAATTCTATATCGCAAAGTTATGAATTACAGTTGCAATATAGTATTATACCCCAAAAATTGATGGTTGAGGTATATGGAAACTATAAGCATGAAAAGTTAGCATATTGGAAAACGATATATGGTGATTCGTATAATGTGTCAATCGATTGTTATTTTTTTCATAAAGGCTGGTCGGTTTCGGCAGGGTATGCCCCTAAACGTTCTTATATAGAAAAATCTGGGACGAAAATTCAATCGTCGGGAGGTTTTGATTTGAATGTCGGTTACTCCATAAAAGGTTGGAATATCCAATTCAGGACATTGAGTCCTTTTATGAAAACAACGTTTAAAGGTTGGTATGAAAGATTGTCATATTCAAAAATCAATGCGATGCGTTATGAACGCACCTATGACAATATGTTCCAGTTGACGGTCAACTATCGTTTTACGTTTGGTAAGAAAAAACACAAATTCCATAGTACAGAAATAAAAGATATTAATCAGTCAACAATTCTAGAATAGTCGGTTATGGATAATTTTGATTTGATGCGTATAACAGTGGGACCTTTTTCTACTTCGTCGTTGCATACAACTTTTTTGATGGAATTTAATAATCATTTCTTTGAAATAGGAAAAGATGCGGCGGAGTTGCTGAATTACCTCAAAGAAAATGGTTGCGATGAAGTGGCAGTGGATACTTATGTAGAAAGTCATGATGGACATCCGTCGAAAGACGATGTCATCGAATTTTTGGAAATGCTGTCGTCGAAAATTGCGGAGGGAAAGGTATCCTCGACTAAAAAGGGAGTATTTCTTTATCGGCACGATTTGATTTCGTCCGAGAAAGTAAGAAAGTGCGCTTCTTCTCTGAAAATACTTTTCGATAGCCGTGTGATGATGGCGATTGTCGGTATATTTATTATTCTGGATTTTATTCATTTTACAGAATTTTATACTGAAACTATACACGTTGATCTGAGTATCTATACAGTAATAGGATTATTCCTGTTTTTTATTTTTTCGTCGTTGATACATGAATTGGGGCATGCATCAGCTTGTCATTATTTTCAGATTCCTCATGGAAATATTGGCTTCGGATTATATCTTAATATTCCTGTTTTCTATACCGATGTTTCTCAGGCATGGAAACTTCCTCGAAGGGAGCGTTTTCTGATCAATATAGGTGGTGTGTATTTTCAGATGGTTTTATTAATACCGTTTCTTATAGCTTATTTTTTCTTTCATTACCCATTTTTCAAATATATAATTGTGGTGATGAATATGAATTTTGTTATTACATTGAATCCATTTTTCAAATTTGACGGATATTGGATTTTGTCAGATGTTTTGGGGGTTGCCAATTTACGAAAAAAGGGGACAGAATGGGTTGGATATGTTTTGAGTAAAATAAAGAATAAAAAAGTAGAGCATCGACCCTATTTATTTGCGTTATCCCGGGGAGCAAAATCTGGATTAGTAGTTTATACGGTTGTAGTCAATTTGTTTTTTGGATTTTACTTTTTCTATGTTTTACCTTTGTTTTTCGTACGGTTTTATGAAACTTTTCCTGATCGTTTCAGTCTATTGATAAGAGAATTGTCATATCGCCAAACTCCGGACTGGTCGAATGTACAACAAATTGTTCTTCAATTATTATTCTTGGTATTGGCATTTTATATGTTGTACCGGATCATATATCCATTTTACAAGAAGATACGTGTATATAAAGAATCATGATGAAACAGTTGGTTTGCATATCGAGTTGCTGTTTATTGACATTTGTGTTCCTTGCTGATTTTTTTTATATCAAGGATACGTATTTTGTACAATTGTTGTTATTGGTTTTTAGCTTAATGATATTCATATTTATACGGCCTTTGAAAGTGGGTGTTTGTGATATTTGTATTATTTTGTTAGGAGCGTACGGGCTTTTTTTACCATCAGTTAATACGATAAATACTAATGTGATGCTCGTTTATTTGATAACAAATATATTTGCTTACTTTATTTTGAGGTATGTTTTTACCTATTATGGAAAATTTGCGGGTTACCTTCTTTCTATATTTACCGTATGCATTTTTGTTTTGTTAACTATATCTTTCTATATATATTATCTGTTTTCCGAGACTGTCCATAATGCGGGTTCTTCTTCGTTGTATGATTTCAGGTTTTTGTATGCTCCATTGGGAATTTCCAATAATGTATGGAGTAGTTTACAATGGTTATTCGGGGGCATATTGGCAATCGCATATTTTTATGTTGAGAATCGAAAAGTCAAGGCTCTTGCTGCTATAACTGGCTGTATGGTATTGTGTCAATTGTTATTGTCATTTTCGAGAGGAATATATTTATCGGCACTGGTGTTTGCCATTGTTTTGTTTATACTGGAAAGAAAGAGATTATTTGTAGATCGGGAAAAATTTCTGTTGGGTAGTTGTGCTATTTTTATAATAGGAATTTTTTTCTTATTTCCTCATGAAACGAAAAAAGTTTTTGAAATAAATAAGACTGTTTCTCAACAAAGAAGTATAGATGGGAGAGTAAAGGCCATGTCAATTACCTCCGATATCTTGAAAAAATATCCTTGGGGTGTAGGTCTGAATAACTATACTTTGGCGAAAGATTATTATCAGGTTGGTGATAAAAGGGTTGATTCTTACACTACATATGCACCCAATACAATTTCAAAACTTTTTATTGAGTATGGTTATTGTGGTGTGTGTATATATTTGATACTTTGTTGGTCTATTGTTTTTTTATTGATAAAGAGAAAAGAACGGAAATTATGGATAATATCGTTGTTTTTAATGGCTTTTTTTGTTAGGGAGCAGACCTTTTCGACAATGTTCGATTCGAAGGTTATACAATTATCAACCCTTTTCCTTGTAGCTTTTTTACAAAGTAAAAGGGTAGAATGTGAAAGAGAGAAGAAGAATTTTCCAGTCATACTTTGTTTCTTGCCTTGTATAGTGATGACATATGTGGTTGGACTGGTTCTTTATAACAGGAATAGTAAGGAATGTTTTTCTTTTATGGTCAACAGAGCAATTTTTTTGCGGGATAAAAATGTTGAAAGATCTCTTTGTTATTTTGAAAAAGCCTTAAAGAAAAGCCCATTGGATATTCACTTATCATTTTATGTGCGCTTATATTCCATTAAGGAAGCGGAAAATACGTTTTTAAAAGAACTGGAAAAATGGATATCAGTTTATCCTGATAAACTTATTTTCAAATGGGAATTATATAAAATATATCGGCAGAAAGGATTTGTAGATAAAGCAATAGAAATGTTTGTTTCTGTCGTATTGCAAGAACCGAATATTTTAAAAACGACCTATTGGGAAAAACTTCGGTTTTACGACAAAGAATTTACTGAACGAGTTGTAAATTTTTTGTTGATACATATTTCGCAGAAGCCTTCTAATCCTATTGATTTGGCTAAATATGGAAGTATTGCTATGCAGCTTGGCGATTTTGAAACGGCCGAATTTTATTTGTTTAGCTCGAATGAACAATTGCCAAATCTGTCGAGAGTGTGGTTTAACTTGGCGTGTATATATGAGAGAAAAGGTCTAGTAGATAAGGCGTACCAATATAATCGTATGGGAAGAGTAACGGCACAGGGAATTTTTACAGGAAATGATTATAAGCCGGCAGAGGAGAAAAATATAGAGGATTTGATATGGAAGCAATATCGTTTTTTATTTGAAGTTTGGTATAAAAAGTCATTGGCGATTTGATCGTACGTTTAAAGGAGAATTGAATATGAGTATATCAAGATGTATTTTTTCGATTTTGCTTTTGATGCAAATTTTATGGAGCTGTAATGTATTGGAAGCTCCGGTTTTACCAAATGATGAGGTGGAAAAAGTGTTGGATTTTTACGCCAATGATTCTTTGAAGAGGGTGGCTGCGGAATTTTTAATAGAAAATATGCCCGGGAAATTTGGGTATAGGGATAAACAGATAGAACGCTATGATACAATATTTTCGCTATATGAAAGATTATATAGGAGTGGTAATTCCGAATCCGATCCTGCTCTTGTCGAGCAATGTTGGTGGAATCTGTTGCACAAATACGGACGACTGCAACCTTTGTATTTAGGACGACAGTATGATACGGAAACCGTTTCGGCAGAGTTTTTGATAGAGGAGATAGAGACGGCTTTTGAGGCGTGGCAGACAGTTCCGGATTTCATATCCCGAGATTTCGACCTTTTTTGCCGGTACGTGTTGCCGTACCGTATAGGAAATGAACCTTTGGAACCGTATCGTAAAAGGCATTTCGAGCAATTCCGGAGAATCCGAGATTCGCTTATTATCAACGATGACCGTCTTATCAAGGAGTTGTATCATGAGTTCGATAGAGTACGTAAGTATAAAAATAGCCGATTGATGTGGGGATATCCCATCTCTTTGCCGAGGAGTAAGGTGGAACAGGCTCGACGTGGATCGTGCCGGCACATGAGCGAATATTATGTACTTACTTTGAGAGCATGTGGGATTCCGGCAACGATAGATTATGTCAATCATTGGGGAAACCGTAGTCAGGGGCACGAGTGGGTGGTTGTTTTGAAAGATAGTGGCCAGTTTCTTCCTTTCGATGCCTTGGATAGAAAACGGTATTTTTTTACCTATAAACCGGCTAAAATATTTCGCCAGACTTTTGAGATACAAGATGTGAATGAAAATGCTGCCGAGTATGTTCCCGGGTATTTATTGGCGTCGGATAGAATCGATGTATCGCATCTTTATTTTCCGACATTCGATGTAGATGTTGCCGGTGATCCTGAGGTTACTGATAGATATAGATCGTTCCCGTATGGCGTAATCTGCGTGTTCGATAACAAGGAGTGGCAGCCGGTCGATTACGGGCAGGTGTCCGAGGGCAAGTTCTATTTCAAAAATATGATAGGCGATGTTTGCTATATGGCTGGTTATTACGATGAGAGTACCTTTGTCCCAGCGACACCGCCCTTTATTCTCGACAAGGAAGGCAGAATAGAATATATCCGATCCGATACGTCCGGTTTTGTCGATATGCATCTGACTCGTAAATATCCGAAATTTACACGTATTACCTCGTTTTCGAAGGCTCTTTTAGGAGCAACAGTGGAGGTCTCGGACAATCCAGATTTTTCAGACTCGGAAATTGTAATGACTGTTTTGGATAGAGATGCACAAGATATAGTCGATTCTATCTTAAATGTTACTCGTCCATATAGATATGTTCGAATGAAATTTGATGATAATCGTGAGGGTAATTTGGCAGAAATAGTTTTTTATGGTCGGAAACAAGGTACGGAAGAAGAACAGGCTTTGAACGGATTTGCATTTGGCGTCCCGGAGAATGAAATAGAAACAGGTTGGGAACAAGCTGTCGATGGTGATTATAGTACCTATTTTAGAAAAGATAAGAAAGTAGAAGGGTATGTAGCACTTGATTTGGGTGAAAGAAATGATCACACATTGACGCGGATACGCTATGTACCCCGAAGCGATACAAACTTTATTATTCCGGGGAATCATTATCGTTTGGAGTATTGGGACGGTTTTTCTTGGCAATGTGTGGGAGAAAAGACCGCTACCGATTATTATCTCGATTTTCAAAAAGTTCCGGCAGGAAAATTGTATATATTACATAATTTGAGCGGAGGGGCAGAAGAACGGATCTTTATTTATAAAAACGGTATACAACAGTGGTGGTAGATCTCTTTTAAATATGGGGAGAGTGTCCTTAAAGTACGGGTTGGCGACGCATGAGGAGATGGCGCTACAACTTTGCCTTACAGATGGTGTGCAAGGTATTGTATGAGGAATGGCTGAATGAGGCAGCTTTTCTCCGGAGGTCTTTTGTAACTTTGCATAAAATTGGTAAGGATTCTTCCCTGATTTTTTTAATACGAAAACGGATATATGCTCTTCGGGTAAAAATGTGTACCTTTGCCGTGTTTTGAGAATGCCTATTGTGGAAACAGGCAAAATTTAAGAACACGACTATTATGATTTCAATAGAGGGTCTGACCGTAGAATTCGGTGGGTTTACATTGCTCGATAAGATAACGTATGTCATTAATAAAAAAGACCGTATAGCATTGGTCGGTAAAAACGGTGCCGGCAAGTCTACTATGCTCAAAATCATAGCGGGGCTTCAACAACCGTCGGCAGGATCGGTAAATATGCCCAAAGATATAACCATTGGGTATTTGCCGCAGCAAATGCAACTTTCTGATAGCCGTACGGTTACCGAGGAGGCAGCATTGGCGTTTTCTCATATTCAGGAGATGCAGGAACGTCTTGATCAAATGAATACAGAATTGGCCGAACGTACCGATTATGAAAGTGATTCGTATCAGGAATTGATCGACCGTATTTCTCAGGTAAGCGAACAACTTGCACTGTCGGGCAACGGTAATTATCAGGCCGAAATAGAAAAAACGCTATTGGGACTTGGTTTTTTGCGGAGTGATTTTAACCGATCGACTTCCGAGTTCAGTGGCGGCTGGCGTATGCGTATCGAATTGGCCAAATTGCTTTTGCAACGCCCCGATGTATTGTTGCTCGACGAGCCTACTAACCATTTGGACATAGAATCGATACAGTGGCTTGAAATGTTTCTTTCCACAAGGGCCAATGCCGTTGTATTGGTTTCACACGACCGGGCGTTTATCGATAATGTAACCAATCGTACGATCGAAATTTCTCTCGGGCATATTTACGATTATCGGGTGAATTATTCTAAATATGTGCAGTTACGAGCCGAGCGTCTTGAACAGCAGCAGCGGGCCTTTGAGAATCAGCAGAAGCAGATACAGGATACCGAGGCATTTATCGAACGTTTCCGTTATAAAGCCACAAAGTCGGTGCAAGTACAGTCGCGTATCAAACAACTGGAAAAAATAGAACGCATAGAGGTCGACGAAGTAGACAATTCCCGATTGCGTTTACGATTTCCTCCAGCTCCTCGGTCGGGTGATTACCCTGTTATTGCTAAGAATATGGGGAAAAGTTATGGCGACCATGTTGTTTTTGCACATGCCGATTTTACAATCAAGCGAGGAGAAAAAGTCGCTTTTGTCGGGAAGAACGGCGAGGGAAAATCTACACTTGTAAAATGTATCATGGGAGAGATTCCTTATGATGGAGAGTTGAAAATAGGACACAATGTGAAAATCGGATATTTTGCGCAGAATCAAGCTCAGCTTCTTGACGAATCTGTAACGGTATTCGATACGATAGATAGAGTGGCTGTCGGTGATATTCGTACCAAAATACGAGATATATTGGGGGCGTTTATGTTTGGTGGAGAGGCTTCGGAAAAAAAGGTGAAAGTTTTGTCAGGAGGAGAAAAGACGCGGCTTGCCATGATTCGTTTGTTGCTCGAACCTGTCAATCTGTTGATTCTCGACGAACCAACCAACCATCTCGATATGCGTACAAAAGATGTTCTGAAACAGGCTCTGAAAGATTTTGACGGGACTCTTATCGTCGTATCGCACGATAGGGAATTTCTTGATGGATTGGTATCGAAAGTGTACGAGTTCGGGCAGCAGAAAGTTCGAGAACATTTAGGCGGGATATATGATTTTTTGGCGGCGAAAAAAATGGCTTCGTTAAAAGAGTTGGAAGTAAAATCGAGATCACAGGATCGATCTCAAATTCCGGCTGAAAAGACATCGACTTCTACCGTAGAAAATAAGTTGTCGTTTGAAGCCCGTAAAGAGTGGCAGAGGAAATTGAAACGTCAGGAACGTGCTATTGCCGATACCGAACAGCGTTTGGCAAAACTTGATACAGAAATCTCTGCTATCGAAGCTCGTCTGGCTACTCCAGAGGGTATGGCCGATATAGATTTATGTATGAAACACGGAACTTTGAAGAAAGATGCCGAAGCTTTAACGGAATTATGGGTCGAGCAGACAGATATACTGGAAAAAATGCGAAAAGAAGTATCTGTAAGTGAGAAATAAATATAAGCAAAATAACTAAATACCGATGTTATGAAAAAAACAATGATGTTATCGTTAATGGCAGCACTGACTTTTTCGGCTTGCTCGGGAAAACAAGAGAAAGAGAAACCGCTATCCCAGTCTAATTTTGATTTGAGTGTAGCGCCCGGAGTCGATTTTTATCAGTATGCTTGTGGTGGTTGGATTGCCAATAATCCGTTGAAACCCGAATATAGCCGTTATGGTTCATTCGATCGATTGGCCGATTTGTGCGAGGAGCAAATGCACACTTTGGTTACAGAATTATCAGAGAAGAAACAAATTGATGGAAGTATTGCCGCCAAAGTAAGTGATTTGTACAATTTGGGGCTTGACAGTGTACGCCTCAATGCCGAAGGATTTGCACCCGTGGTTGCCGATTTGGAAGAGATAAATGGGATTACGGATATGAAAAATATGTCGTCTGTTATCGGTCGGCTTCATGCCGAAGGGGTATATCCGTTCTTTTTTGTATATGTCGGGCCGGATAGCAAGAATAGCAGCGTGAATTTGTTGAGCCTTAATCAAGGCGGTATTGCTATGGGAGACCGTGATTATTATTTGTCGGCAGATAGTACGAATATCGCTTTGAGGGAATCTTATATAAAATATATAGAGCGCTTGTTTACATTAGCAGGGTATTCTCCCGAATCGGCCCGAAAAGCGGCTCAATCGGTTATGAAAATAGAAACCGAATTGGCTCGCCTTTCTTATACCCGGGTGGAATTACGGGATCCGCAGAAAAATTACAATAGAATGTCGTATACCGATTTTCTGAGGCGAGAAAAAGGTTTTGACTGGAATGGCTTTTTTACATCGTTGGGAGTGGATAGCTTACAATACATCGATGCCGGACAATTGGCATTTATCGATGGAGTAGACAAGTTATATACTCGGCTTTCATTACAGGAAGTAAAAGACTATATGGCGTTTACGGTATTGAATAGTGCCGCGTCGTATTTGAGCGATGAGTTTTATGAGGCCAAATTCGATTTTTACGGACGGACTTTATCCGGTCAACAAGAACCCCGGTTACGATGGAAACGTTCGCTTGCGACAACCGATGCTGTTTTGAGTGAGGCATTGGGTGAGATATATGTAAAAAAATATTTTCCGCAGGAGTCGAAAAATCGTATGTTGAAATTGGTCGCGAATTTGCAGAAGGCGCTACAACAACACATCGAACATCTCGATTGGATGAGCGAAAAAACCAAAGCTCGTGCTCTTGAAAAATTGGCGGCGATAACGGTCAAAATAGGGTATCCCGACAAATGGCGCGATTATACGGCCCTTGAAATATCTCCCGAGAAAAGTTACTGGGAAAATCTTAAAAACGCCTCTAAATTCGAGACGGCTTATATGCTCGAAAAAGTAGGCAAGGAGGTCGATAAGTCGATATGGTATATGAGCCCGCAGACCGTGAACGCTTATTATAACCCGACTACCAATGAAATCTGTTTTCCAGCAGGTATTTTGCAGCCACCATTCTTTTATGCCGATGCCGATGATGCCGTCAATTACGGAGCTATCGGTGTTGTTATCGGACATGAAATGACACATGGTTTCGATGATATGGGACGTCAATTCGATAAAGATGGCAACCTTAGTGATTGGTGGACTTCCGAAGATACGCGTCAGTTCAATCTCCGAGCCGATATTTTGGCCGATCAGTATAGTAGCATTATTGTTATTGATACAGTACATGCCGACGGACGTTTCACTTTGGGAGAGAATATTGCCGATCAGGGAGGTTTACGTGTCGCATACACAGCTTTTGAAAATGCCACGGAAGGAGAGAAGTTGCCTATTATTGACGGATTTACTCCCGAGCAGCGTTTTTACTTGGCATACGCAAACTTGTGGGCGTCAAACATTCGAGATGAGGAAATACTACGTCGGACGAAAACTGATCCGCATTCATTGGGAAAATGGCGTGTGAATGCCGCACTTCGGAATATCGAAACTTTCTATCAGGCATTCGGAATTACACCCGAACAGCCTATGTATATGGCTCCCGAAGATCGGGTTGTGATTTGGTAATTTAGTAATTAGCATAAAAGAAAGAGGGGTATCATCTTTGATACCCCTCTTTCTTTTATGCTTGTAAAAGTTTTTTGAAACTTAATGCAAATCCTAAGATAAATAAGAAACAGCCCAATGGAATGAGAAAAGCCAAAGACATAGATACAGTATCGGCAATATACCCCATTAGAACAGGTGCGATAGCACCGCCGACAATCGACATGATCAAGAATGAAGAGGCTCTTTTGGTCTGTTCGCCCAATCCTCTAATGGATAAAGCAAAAATAGTCGGGAACATGATCGATTCGCACAAGAAACATAAGAAAAAGCTGCTTACACCAGCCATTCCCGATGTAAAGATTGCCAGTATCATAGCCAATGTAGCACCGAGAGCACATACGATCAATACTTTTTCTGCACGTATTTTGCTCATGATCCAGCTACCTCCCATACGCCCTACCGTAAATAACCCCATACCGACGAACGAAAGCCAAAGAGATGCCTCTTGGGCCGATATGCCGGCATTTTCCGTAGCATAATTGATGAAAAAACTATTGATACCGGTTTGAGCTGCTATATACAAAAATAATGCTAAAAGCCCGTATGTGAAGTTTTTATGTTTCCATAAACTTTTATGTATGGTAGTTTCCCCGTCTGCGTTCTTTTCCGTAGAATCGACCTCAGGTGTGATTTCGGGCAACTTTACCCGCGAAAATAGGAGGGCTACTAGTAAAGCTACTCCTCCGATAATAGCGTATGGCATCGAAATGTTTCCTCCGGTACCGTTTCCGAAGAGGAAATAGCCTCCGACCAGAGGACCGCATATCCAGCCCAATCCATTGAAAGACTGAGCTAAGTTGATTCTACGTTCGGCGGAATTTTTTTCTCCCAAAACCGTTACGTATGGATTTGCTGCCGTTTCCAGACAGGTCAATCCACAGCCGATGACGAAGAGTGAAAATAAGAAAAATTCGAATGATTTTATTTCTCCGCCCGGAATGAATAACAATGCTCCGCACCCATAAAGAAGTAAACCCGTCAGTACTCCAACTCTATATCCGAATCGTCGTATGATTTCTCCAGCCGGTAGAGCCATTAGAAAATATCCGCTATATACGACCGCTTGCACCAAAGCCGATTTTGTTTTATTGATACCCAATGCATCTTGAAAGTGTTTGTTCAAGACATCTAAAATGCTATGAGCAAATCCCCATAGAAAGAAGAGTGTTGTTATCAATAGAAAAGGTACTAGCAAATTTCTCCCGTCTGCCATTCGTACCAAACTTGTTTTTTGTTTCATTCATTTGTTTTTTGAAAGGATTTAACATTAAAGAAATCCCCGTCATTCAGGAATTTATTTTTGCTGCGAAAATTTCTTTCATGACACGAGTTCTATGTGTTGGCCGATAATTTCTTTGCAGCCTCTTTTTCGTGTGTTGATAGTTTTTCGTCTGGATATGCTAGTAGAGCTTAAACATACGCTCCATTTGCTGCCATTTCTCTGACGATGATGCTCCCGGTTTGGCTTGTTGGAAAATAGACATATAATCTTCCCATTCTTGCTGGCGGGGCAGCGTGTTTAAGCGTTGCATGGCCTCGTCCCAGTCGAAATCGAGAGGCGTTTCTACAATCATGAATAGACGGCTTCCTAAAATATAGATTTCCATTTCGAGTATTCCTACTTCTCTGATACCCTCCAATATTTCGGGCCAGGCGTTTTCTTTAAGGTGCCGTTTGCGATATTCAGCAATCAGTTCGGGATTTTCTTTAAGATTGAGGGTCTGACAATATCTTTTAACGGGTTGGCTATATGACTGTACCCTATATCCTGTGTGCGGTGTTTCCATGTGTGTTTTAAGATTTAAGAGAAAAAAGATTGTTAAGGCCTAAGGCCTTAACAATCTGTGGATTCTATTAGAGGACCTTGCGATAGAGATCAAGGATAATATCCCGGGTTACTTCGCGCGGATTACCGGGAGTGCAAACGTCGGCAATAGCCGAATCGGCCAACTTGGGCAGATCGCTCTCTTTGATTCCTAGTTCACTCAAATGCTGGGGTATTCCTACCCGTACAGCCAAGGATTTGACTGCGTCTACGGCTGCTTGAGCAGCTTCTTCTTTGCTCATACCGTCTTTGTAAACATTCATGGCTTTTGCAATGGTTACATATTTGTCGAGAGCTGCCGGGGCATTGAACTCCATGATGGTAGGCAGTAACAAAGCATTGGCAACGCCGTGAGGAATGTCGAATATCGCTCCGAGCGGGTGGGCCATACCGTGTACGACGCCGAGGCCGACATTTGAGAATGCCATACCTGCGATATATTGAGCTACGGCCATACCGTTGCGAGCTTCTGGATTTTGAGGTTCGTTGACGGCTGTTTCCAGATAACGGTTGATCATTTCAATGGCTTTTATTTCGAACATGTCGCTCATTTCCCAAGCCCCTTTGGTAATCAACCCTTCGATAGCGTGAGTTAATGCATCGAGACCGGTTGCCGCTGTAAGGCTTTTGGGAAGAGTGTACATGAGTTCGGCATCGATAATGGCGATTGCGGGTATGTCGTTAGGATCGACACATACCATTTTCTTTTCGTTTTTCTCGTCGGTAATCACATAGTTGATGGTTACCTCTGCTGCTGTACCGGCGGTGGTGGGCAGGGCGATGATAGGTACCGATTTCTTTTTTGTATCAGCTACGCCTTCGAGAGAAACGACATCGCTGAATTCGGGGTTGTTGGTAATAATTCCGATCGCTTTCGATGTGTCGATGGACGAACCTCCACCGATAGCCAGAATAAAATCTGCACCCGATTCGGCAAATGCTTTTACTCCGGCTTTTACGTTTGCTACGGTCGGATTCGGTTTTATATCACTGAATATTTCATAAGGAATACCGGCTTCTTTCAGTACGTTGAGAACTTTATCGGCCACTCCGAATTTAATGAGATCCTTGTCTGTGGCGACAAATGCTTTGTGCAGTCCCAATCGTTTTACTTCTTTGGGCAATACTTCTCGGGCACCGGGGCCGAAGTATGAAACTTCGTTGAGAACAAATCTGTTGATCATAGTTTTTTAATAATGGTTTTGGGGTTAAATATTATTTGTAGATAGGTCCGTAAGCGGCACAAGCGCGATAGTCGGCACCTTCTTTGTCCATACCAAATGCATTCCATGCCGAGGGACGGAAAATCTTGTCTTCCTCGACATTGTGCATGCATACAGGTATGCGAAGCATTGATGCCAATGTGATGAGATCGGCTCCGATATGACCATAAGAAATCGCGCCGTGGTTGGCTCCCCAGTTATTCATTACCGAATATACATCTTTAAATGCCGGTTTATCGCACAAGCGGGGAGCGAACCATGTGGTAGGCCAAGTAGGATCGGTGCGTTTGTTGATGACCTCGAAAATTTCGGGAGCTACATCGACAGTCCAACCTTCGGCAATTTGCAATACAGGGCCGAGGCCTTTTACAAGATTGAGGCGGGACATGGTAACCGGCATACCTCCTTTCGACAAGAAATGAGAAGAATAACCTCCACCACGGAAATAATCCCGATCGGCAGGTAACCAACTGGTATTTTTCAAACAGGCCTCGGCGTCGGCATCGGTCATTTCCCAGCAAGGTTTCATACAAGCTTCCCCGGCTGCATTGATACTGGCTCCGGTTGCGTCGAGGGTCGTGGCACCCGAGTTGATGAGGTGTATGATACCGTTGGCGGCAAGACCGGTAAGTTCTTTGCCCGTAACACGTTTTACGGCTTCGGGACTCCAATAGGTACGTACATCGGAGAACATTTGTCCGCAGCCGGTCAAGAGCTTACCGAATAGCATGGCAACGCCGTTACAAGCATCGTTTTCGGTTGCCAATACATATGATTCACGAATGCCGTTCCAATCGAAAGTACTACACATAAGAGCTTCACTGAAATCGCCGTTGGGTTTCCAGTCTGTCCATTGGCGTTGGCCTTGAAAACCGGCGGCAATAGCATTGTACCCGATAGCCTCTTCTTTGAATCCGAGTTCTTTCAATCTGGGGTTCCCGATCATCAAGTCGCGTATTATGAGCGTCATTTTTACAACAAATTCCCAGTCGGCGTCTTTGGCGGGGCGGTCTTTTTGTTTTTCAGGACGATTTTTGTCCCATCCTTCATTGGGTTTACAATATTTTTCTACCCATGCCATTGCTTTTGCATATTCTTCTTTATCATAAATACCTTCGTCCATACGGCGGAGTATTTCCACTTCGTCCACGCTTTCATTGCGCATACCGAGGTATTCTTGGAAAAAGTCCTGATCGATGATGCTGCCTGCTATACCCATGCACTGGCTGCCTATCGACAAGTAACTTTCACCGCGCATTTGTGCGACGGCAATGGCGGAGCGAGCCCAGCGGAGAATCTTTTCGGCTACGTCTTCGGGGATAGTGTTGTCGTCAAGATCTTGCACATCGTGCCCGTAGATTCCGAATGCGGGTAATCCTTTTTGAGCGTGAGCTGCCAATACGGCTGCCAAATATACGGCACCGGGGCGTTCTGTACCGTTGAATCCCCAAACAGCTTTCGGCCAATACGGGTGCATATCCATGGTTTCGGAACCGTAACACCAACAGGAGGTAACCGAAATGGTCGCACCGACGCCTTCGCGTTCGAATTTGGCCTGGCAGGCCGCCGTTTCACCGACACGGCCTATTGTGCCGTCGGCAATAACACATTGCACCGGTGTACCGTCGCTATACTTTACATTACTTGAAATAAGCTCTGCAACTGCTTTTGCAAGGTTCATCGTTTTTTCTTCGAGGCTTTCTCTCACGCCACCCTGACGTCCGTCAATAGTCGGACGAATACCGATCTTTGGATAGTTTTTCATATAGTTTTTCAGATTTAAAGTATCGAAATTTTTCAATCAAATATTTTCACAAACAAAGAAAGAAATATTTCTCAACATATCCAAGCAAAAGGCGGCGCTTTGTGATGTCGGAATACTTATATTTGAGAATCTTTGAGGGTGATTAACATAAAAGGCCAGTAATATTTACCGGCCTTTTATGTTTGGTTTTTTTGATGATTATAGTTTATATCCCCAATCTTTCAGTGCGAAATCCCAATTTTCCTCGACGATATGCACTGTTTCCGGGTCATAGTTATATTTATTTTTTTTGTAACCCTTTTTCCCGTTGATATAAGCTTCGATTTGGGGACGGGCTTTTTCAAATCCCGGTAAAGAAAGTGTCTCATAAATTTTTTGTGTCATTTCGAGCGAGTTTTGCTCGAAATCTTCAAACTTTATTTCGATGAGATTTCCTTCGGGTATAAGTTTCTTATCTTCTTGATAACGGAAATAAAGGTCGGTATATACCTTGATGATATTGTCGACAATTTCTTTTTCGGAGATATCTTGGAGTTTCAAGGGTTGTATGGTGTTGGTAAAGAAATTGCGTGTCGATTCGAAAACGGTATACGGGTTTCGCATCAAGTAAATGAATTTGGCATCGGGAAACATTTCGAGTAACGTTTTAATCCGTCCTGTATGGGGGGGATTTTTTGAGAGAAAACGTTCCCCTCGTGTATTCCATAGAGAGATTTTGATGAGCCGTTCGAATGTTTTTTTGAACTTCTCGATTTCATCTCTCGTCGCATCTTCGAAAAGGAGATATTTTTTACTATACTCTTGCGTATAATGTGGATAGAACCAAAAGTTGTAGAACGTATAGGGGCTCATGTTTACGAGCGCAAATTCTTCTTCTTGCGGTTGATCGGCTTTCAATTCCATATTGTCGGTAGGCCGTTTCTTAGGAATAGCCATAGCAGCCATTTTCTTGAATACCGGTTGTCCGAAAAGCATCATGTGGGGAAATACCGTCTGGTAGGTGGTATTGTATCCGAATTGCTTATCTTGTGAAAGTACGTTGTGGACAAAAGTTGTCCCACTGCGCCAATGACCGAGAATGAATACCGGGGCATTTTCAATGGATTTATCGGCTAGTCTCTTATTGTAACGACGGTTTTCGATTCCGTTCGTTAGACTTAATATACGACAAAGGGCCTTGGTGAGGTGATATTTGGTTTTATATCCCTTGTCGATTTTGCGACCGGCTGTTACTTCGTGAAATGTTTTCCAGTCTGCCCCAATCAAGGTATTTACCGGTAACTTTTGAAAATTGAATCCCATGTTCAAAGTTTTATATTGATAATATCTTCGATCGTGGCGGCCAAATGTTGCTGGCACACTGTGCAGTAGTCTTTGTTTTTATCGACAGGTTGGATCGAATCTTCGGCAATGGCTATGGTAAAGGCATTGTCGACTGTTATTTCGCCATACAGATCGATACATATCGTAATAATACCTTTCCGGGTAAGTTCGGTTGCAATGGCAGCAAATGCTGCGGTTTGGGATTTCCCGTCGATACCTAATTTTTGAGCGTCGAGTACAATGGCAAAGTGTCCGGTATCGAAGAGTCTGCGCTCCAAGAGATAGGCACATTCCCGTTGCACAGAGAGGTTGTTGCCGGCGATGATAAAGAGTTTGCCTGCTTGACCGATAAGTCTTTCCCGTTCACTGTCCGATACCAAAGAAATACCGTCGCGTGTTTTTTTACGGTCTTCTTCGGTTACAGCCGAGGAAAGATCGGAACTGTTCACTTCGTCTATGATCATACCCACGGCACTTGTATTGTTGGTAATTGGGTCGATGAGTATGAAGGAGCCGCAGTTTTTGTTTTGTTTGTAAGAATCGAAAAACAGGGGTTTGTTCGAGACGAATACGGCACGGGCTATTTCATTCAGACTCATTGTTTCGGCCATAGATTGCTCCATGGTGTTGACATCGACTTTGTATTTGATTTGGTCGATGTGAACGCGAGTGGTATTTGTCGTCTGCTTGATAAAATATTGTTGGTCTCGCTGCATGGGTTTTTCGTCCATCCATACGAGCATGGCTTCGAAGTTTCGGCTGATGTGGGGAATATTGTCGGGGTGTACGAGCATTTCCCCGCGGGATAGGTCTATCTCGTCTTCGAGTGTTATGGTGATGGATTGAGGCGAAAATGCTTCATCGAGTTCACCATCGTATGTTACGATCGATTTGACATGAGATTTTTTACCTGACGGGATTGCCATTACTTCATCGCCTTTGCGTACGATGCCCGAAGCGATACGGCCGGAGAATCCCCTGAAATTGAGATTGGGACGTAACACGTATTGTATGGGGTAACGGAAATCTTTCAGATTGTGGTCGTTTGCGATGTGTACGGTTTCGAGAAAATCCAATAATGATGTACCTTTATACCACGGCATATTCTCAGATTTCTCGACAACATTGTCGCCATTGAGGGCGGAGAGGGGAATACATGTAATATCGGGTATGGCTAACGGGGCAACAAACTTCTTGTACGTATCTACGATTTCGTCAAACGTCTTTTGGTTGTATTGTACCAAGTCCATTTTATTTACCGCCAAGACGATATGTTTGATTCCCAGCAGCGACACAAGGTAAGTGTGCCGACGGGTTTGAGTGATGACTCCTGTACGTGCGTCGACCAATATAATTGCCAGATTGGCCGTCGATCCGCCGGTAATCATGTTGCGTGTATATTGTTCGTGTCCCGGGGTATCTGCGATGATGAATTTCCGTTTATTTGTAGAAAAATAGCGGTAGGCAACATCGATAGTAATTCCTTGTTCGCGTTCGGCTTTCAATCCATCAAGAAGGAGAGCGTAATCAATATTTCCTCCTGCATTACCTACTCGTTTGCTGTCTCGTTGAAGGGCATCGAGCTGATCTTCATACAATTTTTTGCTATCGAAGAGAAGTCGGCCTATAAGGGTCGATTTTCCATCGTCGACCGATCCTGCCGTCAATAACCGTAACTGGTCTTTTTTCTCATCTTGGTCGAGAAACTCTTTTATATCCAGCTTATTTATATTTGTTTCGTTCATGTTTTCTCAATGGCTTAGAAATATCCTTCACGTTTTTTTTGTTCCATACTGGCTTCTTGGTCAAAGTCGATAACTCGTGTAGTTCGTTCGCTTTTTGTTGTCGTCATCATTTCTTCGACGATTTTTTCTATTGTATCGGCTTCCGATTCGATAGCGCCTGTGAGCGGATAACAACCGAGGGTACGGAAACGGACTTTCATCATTTGTGCTTGTTTGCGATATGCTTCGGGCATACGGTCGTCGTCGACCATGATGAGATTCCCGTCGATATTGACGATGGGTCGTTCTTTGGCAAAATATAGGGGAACGATAGGAATATTTTCGAGACGAATATATTGCCAAATGTCTAATTCGGTCCAGTTCGAGAGCGGGAATACACGTATCGACTCGCCTTTGTGTACGCGGGTATTATAGATATCCCATAATTCGGGTCTTTGATTCTTGGGATCCCATTGATGGAAACGATCTCTGAAAGAGAAAATTCGTTCTTTGGCTCTGGATTTCTCTTCGTCGCGACGGGCACCTCCGAAAGCGGCGTCGAATTTGTATTTGTCCAAAGCGTGGAGCAAAGCCTGGGTCTTCATCAGGTCGGTATGAACTTTACTACCATGCGTAAACGGCCCTACACCGGCTTCGTATGCTTCTTTATTGTATTCTACGATTAGGTTCCAGTTGTGTTCTTGGGCGTACTTGTCTCGAAATTCTATCATTTCTTTGAATTTCCATTTCGAGTCGATGTGCATTAGGGGGAAAGGTACTTTTCCGGGAGCAAAAGCCTTTTCGGCCAGCCGTACCATGACCGACGAGTCTTTGCCTATGGAATATAACATAACCGGATTTTCAAATTCGGCAGCCACTTCCCGTATGATATGAATCGATTCCGATTCCAATTCTTTCAAGTGGCTCAGTTTGTATTCTGACATTATTATTTGTTTTTCTGATTGTCTCGTTATTTCAATGCCGCAAATGTAGCTATTTCTCTGAAAGCAAGGAAATCCTATATGGGCTTTATTTGAGGAATAATGATTTTTTTGAGTAAATTTACGCTTTCTTCCAGTGAGCAGGCCGAAGTATCAATGGTTATGGCAGGATTGAGTGGCGCTTCGAACGGAGCGGATATGCCCGTAAAGTTTTTTATTTCTCCTTGTCGGGCTTTCTTGTATAACCCTTTGACATCTCTTTCTTCGCAAACTTCCAGAGGTGTATTTACATAAATTTCGAAAAAATCGTCTTTCCCGATTATATCGGCGGCCATTTGTCGTATTTGTTCTGTCGGGCTGATGAATGCAGCGATTGTTACGACTCCGCAATCGACAAATAGTTTGGCAACTTCTGCTATGCGACGTATGTTTTCTACCCGATCGGCTTCGGTAAATCCCAAGTTGTTGTTGATGCCGGTACGGATATTGTCGCCGTCGAGGATACGGCATAATATACCGCTATTGTATAACTCGCGTTCGAGTGCTATGGCCAAAGTGCTTTTGCCCGATCCGGAAAGACCGGTGAACCATAACATGATACCTTTTTGCCCAAGTAGTTTTTCCCGATCGTTGCGTTGCAGCATGCGATCGAATATCGGGTATATATGTTTTTCCATCTTTTTTCTGAAATGTTTATTTATTCCACTATGAACCAGGGGTTGTGAAGATCTTCTTTGTTGTAACTGATAGGGGTTTTTCTATCGGTGTGAAAAATATTTTTACCTGTAGCACGAGCTATGGCATGACCGGCGGCCGTATCCCATTCCATTGTAGGTGCAAATCTAGGGTATATATCCGCAGCACCCTCACATACTAAACATATTTTCAAGGAACTGCCTATCGATACGATTTCGATTTCATGGTGTTTTTTACGCAGGTCGTTTATAAATACTTCTGTTTCGGGTGAAAGGTGGGAGCGTGATGCAACAACTGTATAAGGACGTTGCGGATCGGATTGCGGTAGTGGACAGGACAATGAAATCAAGTTTTGAAAAGAACCGCTTTCTTGTAAATCGGTAATGTCGTCTACCCGGTAACCACCTGAATTGATCTCTCCGAAATAAAGACTTTTTTTTATCGGTACGTAAATAACGCCCAAAGTCGGCAAACCGTTTTCGACCAACGCAATGTTTACGGTAAATTCACCGTTTCGTTTTATAAATTCTTTTGTTCCGTCGAGCGGATCTACAATCCATAATTTCTCCCATTTTTTCCGTTCCTCGAAAGGTAAAGCCTTTTTTTCTTCGGTGAGGATAGGATAGGGGGTAGATTTGAGGTGCTTTTCGATCGTGGCATCAGATGTTTTGTCGGCGATTGTCAATGGTGAATTATCGGCCTTGTATTCGATATCGAAGTCGTTTCCCGGATTGTTGTAGATACGACGAATGTCCGCCCCGGCCTCTAATGCAGCGCGTATAGCAAGCAATAATAAATTTTCGGTAGTCATGATAAGAAAAATACATCTACTGATTTGCAAATATACGAATAATTTATGGAAATAGGGGAATTTATGCATAACGGGGAAAATTTTTTTACAGAAAAGCCTTGCAGGGTATTGTGTAAAGGTGTAAATTTGCTACCAAACAAAAAGTATATTTTTCTTTCAAAAGTAAAATAGTGCAGATGTTTAATGCCTTCGATGTAAAAATGAGGAGGTTTGGAATGTGTAATAAATTCGTACTTATAGTTTCTATAATCTTATTTATGTCGTCTTGTACCATGCGTGATAAAACCCATACATATGTATCGATAAAAACCGATTTTGGAGAAATTGTTGTGAAGTTGTATAATGATACACCGGGACATAGAGATAATTTTATTAAGTTGGTGAATAGTGGTTTTTATGAGGATTTGTTATTTCATAGAGTGATAAAAGACTTTATGATACAAGGCGGCGATCCCGATTCCCGGCAGGCCGGGTCCGAGCAATCTTTGGGTACAGGTGGGCCAGGGTATACGATTCCGGCAGAATTCACACCGTCTCATTTCCATAAAAAAGGTGCGTTGGCGGCAGCTCGTCAAGGAGATAATGTAAATCCAAGAAAAGAATCTTCGGGGTCGCAGTTTTATATTGTTACCGGAACTATTTTTACCGATGGTCAGTTGGCTTCGATGGAACAGCAATTGACCCGGCGAAAAGAGGAAATGGTATTCCAATCGTTGTTATCGAAGCGTCGCAAAGAGATTATGCAATACCGTTTGGAAAGAAATCAGACTGCATTATCGGAATTACAGGATAATCTCATAAAAGAAACGAAAGAGATTATGAAGAAAGATGGAGCTGTACGTTTTTCTCCCGATCAGAAGCAGGCCTATACGACAATCGGAGGATCTCCGCATTTGGACGGTGATTATACGGTTTTCGGAGAGGTGGTCGAAGGTTTTGATGTCTTGGATCGAATACAATCTGTCCCGACTCGTAATGGAGACCGGCCGGAACATGATATAAAAATGAGCATGAAAGTTTTGGATTGAAGATAAGTGATAACCGTAAATAAATATCAATTTCTCAATGGATTGAGACTGTTGCATCATGCCGATAGCAATACGCGAATGGTCGCTATAAATCTGTTGTATGATGTGGGGGCTCGGGACGAGTCTCCGGATTGTACGGGTTTTGCGCATCTTTTTGAGCATCTTATGTTTGGCGGGTCGCTTCATATCCCCGATTTCGATACGGCGTTGCAAAAGGCCGGAGGTGAAAACAATGCATGGACGAGTAATGACATTACAAATTATTATACGATAGTTCCCCGGCAAAATGTAGAGACTGCCTTTTGGTTGGAATCCGACCGAATGTTGGGGTTGGATTTTTCCCAACATAGCCTTGATGTGCAAAAGGCCGTTGTTATGGAAGAGTTCAAGCAACGGACATTGAATCAACCTTATGGGGATATTCCTGCCATTATACGGGAATTGGCTTATCGGGAGCATCCTTACCGCTGGCCGGTGATAGGCCGGGATATATCTCATATAGAGAAAGCTACGCTCGAAGATGTAAGATCTTTTTTTTATAACCATTATGCTCCCAATAATGCAATTTTGGCAGTGGTCGGCGATATTTCTTTTGAAGAGGCTTTGCGCTTATCCGAAAAGTGGTTTTCTCCTATTGAGAAAAGAAATATAGCACCACGTTGTATCTTGCCCGAGCCGGAGCAGGAAGCGCCTCGCTATAAAGAGGTTGTCAGAGACATCCCTTCTGATGCCATCGTGAAAGCTTATCATATGGGCCGACGATGCGATGCCGATTATCAGACCTGTGATTTGATGTCGGACATACTGTCAAACGGTCGTTCTTCCCGCTTATTTCGCCGTTTGGTTATGGAAAAGTCGCTTTTTACCAGTATAGATGCAAGCATTACGGGTGATATTGACGCGGGTCTTTTTTTGATAAATGGCCGATTGAATCAAGGTGTCTCGTTACAACAGGCCGACGAGGCCATAGAGGAGGAGTTGGGGAGACTTTGCAGGGAATCAGCCTCGGAACAGGAAATCAGTAAAATGGTGCATAAGTTCGAGACGGGATATCTTTTTTCAAATTTGAGTTATGTCGACAAGGCTGCGAATTTATCTTATTTTGAGTTGATAGATGCTGCCGAATCGATAGACAGGGAAGTCGAGAAATATTATCGTATCACGCCGGAATCGTTGCAAAAGACGGCACAAGCGGTATTTAGAGCCAATAATATGTCTACGTTGTATTACAAAGCTCAGGATAGCTGTTGAATACAGCACAATATGATTTGATGAAAAAGTAAGATAAAACTTACATGTAAGGAGGATAAAAATTATGCGATTTAAATTAGTGCTATCTGTACAGACGGAGCTGTCGGGAAATATTTTGCCGGTAAGTTATCAGTATGAATTATCGTCGTGTGTACACAGAATCTTGACAGAAGATAGAGGGGCTTATGAGCAATGGTTGGGTATGAATGGTTTTTTGCCGGAAATGAATACCCGGTATAAACTGTTGTCGGTATCGAATTTCTATATACCCAAGATAAAGGTGGAAGAAGACCGTCTGTATGTTTTGGCCAAAAGGGTACAGTTATGGATTTCGACCTTGCCTGAGCGGGGAAGCGAAGAATTTATAAGAAGAGCCTTTCAGGGCAGAGATATATTGGTCGGAGACAGGAAGTCTCAGGTTGCTTTCAAAATAGATGAAATCTATAAAAGCGAGCCGGTGGAATATACCGAAACGATGACTTATTTATCGCTTTCGCCTATTGTCGTTTCCTGTATGAGAACAAATCGCAGTTTCGAATATATCGGTCCTGAATCACCCGACTATGAAGAACTGTTGCTGCATACGATATTGGAAAAATACAGCTATTTTTATGGAAAAGATTTCCCGTATGAAAGCAATTTTAAATTTGAACTGATAGCCCCGCCTAAGCGTAAAGGTATATTTATAAAGCGGTTTACGAGAGAAGAATCTAAGGTCATAGGTTATATGTGCAAGTTCAGACTTACGTTGCATCCGGTTTTGCAACAGCTCATACACAACACGGGGCTGGGCGATAAGATAAGTCTTGGTTTCGGTTGCATTGAAATCTATGAATAGGCGAAAACGTCAGAAAAAAGCGTAAAATATCTTTTCAAGCGAAAAAATGCCGGGATTTGTTATGAATAACCGAAAATTTTTCTTTCTTTTGTAAGACAAAAATACATCTTATTTAAACTTTTGTATAATGGAACCTCAAGATATTCTTTCTTCGGAAGATAGCGTACAGAGAAAAAATATGTCAAATACAGCTGATAATAATGTGGTAACAGATTCGGAAATGAATGCTGTTTCCTCTTCTGTGGATTCTCCGGAGGTGGTATGTGAAGCAGCACCATCCGATTCGGAGGTAGTACGTGCAGATTCTGTTTCGGGTATTTATTCACGGGAGCAGATTATAGAACGTATCAAGGCTCTTTTGGAAATGCCTGTCGAAGAAGTAAAAGATGAGATAGATGCATTGAAGCAGTTGTATTATAAGCAACGGAAAAATGAAATAGAAGAGGCTCATCGGAAATATGATGAAAAAACAGATGGAGAAAAAGGAGAGTTCCAGATTCCGTTTGATTCTTTGGAAGATACTTTAAAAGGCCTTTTGAATGTATTCAAAGAGAAAAAGGCTGCATATATAGAGGCCATAGAAAAGGAAAAAGAAGAAAATTTGGCACGTAAACACGCTATTCTCGATGAGATTAAGGGCTATCTTCAAGATCCGGATAATATCGGTAAATATTATAATGATTTCAAGGAACGGCAACAGGCGTTTAAAGAAATTGTAAATGTCCCGGCATCGGCAGTCAGCGAATTGTGGAAAAATTTTCAGACATACAGCGAGAATTTCTATGATTTGTTGAAGATACACAAAGAGTTGAGAGATTATGATTTCAAGAAAAATCTCGAACAAAAAATTTCTCTTTGCGAACAAGCGGAAGCTCTTGCTGAGAATACCGATATATTAGATGCGTTTAAAACATTGCAGAGTCTTCATGAGGAATGGCGTGGCATAGGACCGGTTGCGAAAGAAATGCGTGAAGAAATATGGAATCGTTTCAAAGAGGCATCGACTGTGATTAACAAACGCCACCAACAATATTTCGAAACGATAAAAGCTACGGAACAAGCCAATGAGCAGTCGAAGATTGCTTTATGCGAAGAGATAGAAGCTATTGATTTGTCTTCTTTGCAATCATTTTCCGCATGGGATGAAATGACCAAAAAAGTCTTGGATATGCAAGAACGTTGGAAAGCTGTCGGGTTTGCATCTCGAAAGGTAAATGCACAGCTGTTCGAACGATTCAGGAAATCCTGCGATTTGTTTTTCTCCCGTAAAGCCGATTATTATAAATCGGTTAAAGATACAATGTCTGTCAATCTCGAAAAGAAAAGAGCCTTATGTGAACAAGCAGAGGCCTTGAAAGAGAGTACAGATTGGCGTGCTGTTTCGGATAAGTTGACACAACTCCAAAAAGAGTGGCGCACGATAGGGGCTGTTCCTCGCAAGTATTCCGATACCGTATGGAAACGATTTACAGAGGCATGCGATTACTTTTTTGAACGGAAGAAGCAGGAATTTGCCTCAAAGAGAAGCGAAGAGCAGGACAATCTCTCGGCCAAACAAGCTGTCATCGAAAAATTGAATGCCATAGATGAGACGTTGGATAAAAATGAAGGATTGGTACAGGTCAGAGCATTGATGGCCGAATGGGCTGCGATAGGTCATGTTCCCTTTAAAGAAAAAGATAAGTTACGTAAACAATATCAAACGGCTCTTGATTCACATTTCAAACGCTGGAACATGAAAGAGACTCGGAATCGATTGGATGCGTTCAGTAATACAGTTGAGGAGTTAGCCTCTTCCGATCAAGCCCAAAACAAACTTTATCGCGAACGAGAACGTTTGATGCGGGCCTATGAGGGTCTGAAAAATAATTTGCAAACCTATCAAAATAATATGGGTTTTCTCAATGTTTCTTCCAAGTCGGGAAATAAAATGATAGAAGATTTGGAACGGAAGATTGAAAAATTAAAAGATGATATGCAGTTGATCGCCCAAAAAATAGGGCTGATCGATGAAAAATTACAGTAATACGGTATAATATCCGTATCGGATTTTTCGTTATCATATCATAAACCTATTATTATGATAAGGAAAGGTTTCGGTCATTTAATTAGTAAACTAATAACCTTAGGCGACTTTGTGTGTCTCAATGTCGCCTTTTTGCTTTTATTATATTTTTATCCCGATACCTTTACCGATGCCCTTTCGAGAAGAATCGTTTGCCTTTTATTGAATTTGTCGTATTTGCCCATAGCCTTTTTTTTCAGGTATGTACATAATATGCGTATCGTGTGCATCGACCGATTGCTGCTGATAGCATCGGAATCGGTTTTTTTCTCCTTTTTGGTATTTTCGGCATGTATGGCATGTGTGAAAGTCTATATCGATTCGACGAGATTGTTACTGCTTTTTGCCTTTTTCTTCTGTATCTTGAATCTTTGGTGGTTGTTATCGAACCGGATACTTCGATATATTCGCAGTCGCGGATATAATTTCAAACGTGTCGTTATCGTCGGTGCAGGTCCGGCGGGGATTTCTTTGTATAATGAGTTGCAATCCGATGCAGGATATGGTTTCCGCTTCTTGGGCTTTTTCGATAATGATATGTCTTTTGAGAAATTCGTTCCGCAGTTTAGGGGAGATATAGGAGCGGTCGGGACGTTTTGTCTCGATAATCAAGTCGATGAAATATATTGCGCATTACCCGATAAAGAGAATAGGAAGATTATAGATTTGTTGTATTTCTCGGAACAAAATGGAATCCGTTTCTTTATTTTGCCGGAAATATCACAGTATATACCTCGACGGCTGCATTATCAGATAATGGGGAATATACCATTACTTTCGATTTGCAAAGAACCGTTGCAAAGGTGGACAGGGCGATGTGCGAAACGATTTTTTGACTTCCTTTTGTCTTTGATCATTACTTTGTTGGCCCCTATATGGTATTTGCCGATTGCATTCATGGTAAAGCTCTCTTCTCCTGGCCCAGTTCTTTTTCGGCAGAAACGTACCGGATATATGGGAAAAGAGTTTAATTGCTTAAAGTTTAGGACAATGCGTATTAATGTAGATGCCGATAAATTACAAGCAACAGCCAACGATCCGCGTATTACGCGAATCGGACATTTTTTACGTAAAACAAGCCTCGACGAACTGCCGCAAATTTTTAATATTTTAAAGGGAGATATGTCTTTTGTCGGGCCGCGCCCTCACATGTTGAAGCATACCCGAGATTATTCTGCCATTATAGAAAAATATATGGTACGCCATTTCGTGAAACCCGGTCTTACCGGTTGGGCGCAGATCAACGGTTACAGGGGAGAAACCCGGGAATTGTGGCAGATGGAAAAAAGGGTCGAATACGACATTTGGTATATCGAAAACTGGAACATCTTATTGGATTTGAAAATAATATTTCTCACCTTTGTTCTCTTATTGAAAGGCGATGAGAACGCCGTATAAACCGCGGTAACGATATGAAGATAGCGATAGTAGGGACAGGATATGTAGGGTTGGTCTCGGGGACATGCTTTGCCGAGATGGGTATAGATGTAACCTGTGTAGATGTAGATGCGAATAAGATAGAAGGGCTGTTGCAAGGAAAAATTCCTATTTATGAACCGGGGCTTGACGAACTGGTTTTACGCAACACCCGGGAAGGTCGGTTACATTTCACGACCGATTTGTCCCAATGCATCGATGACGTAGAAATAGTTTTCTCTGCGGTAGGCACCCCTCCCGACGAAGACGGCAGTGCCGACCTTCAATATGTATTATCGGTAGCCCGCACATTCGGTCGTCATATCAAGAAATATACCATATTGGTTACCAAGAGTACCGTCCCTGTGGGAACGGCTCGGAAAGTAAAGAAAGTCATAGAAGAAGAATTGGAGAAGCGAGGCGAGAATATTCCTTTCGATGTTGCCTCCAATCCGGAGTTTCTCAAAGAAGGAGCCGCCATAAAAGACTTCATGTCTCCCGATCGGGTGGTGGTAGGAGTAGAAAGCGAACAAGCACGAGAGAAGATGAGTCGCCTATATCGTCCTTTCCTGTTGAATAATTTCCGGGTTATTTTTACCGATATACCCTCGGCAGAGATGATCAAGTATGCAGCCAATTCGATGCTGGCCACACGTATCTCGTTCATGAACGACATTGCCAATCTATGCGAATTGGTAGGAGCCGACGTGAACATGGTTCGCAAAGGTATAGGGAGCGACAGCCGTATCGGCTCGAAGTTTCTCTATCCCGGGTGCGGATACGGAGGAAGTTGTTTTCCCAAAGATGTCAAGGCGTTGATTAGAACAGCCGAAAAGGCCGGATATACGATGAAAGTATTGCATGCCGTAGAGGAGGTAAATGAGGCCCAAAAGCAAGTCCTTTATCGGAAATTGGAGAAATACTACAACGGTGATTTGGCAGGCAAGACGGTTGCACTCTGGGGATTATCGTTCAAGCCGGAGACCGATGATATGCGAGAAGCGACATCGTTGGTTACAATACGGTTGTTACAGGATTCGGGTTGTCGAGTGAAAGTCTATGATCCGGTATCAATGAAAGAATGCCGCCGTCGGATAGGAAATAGTGTAGAGTATGCAGCAGATATGTATGCAGCTGTTTTGGAGGCGGACGCATTACTGTTGCATACGGAATGGAAACAATTCCGTATGCCGAGTTGGGGCGTTATAAAAAAAGCGATGAAAACACCGCTCGTCATAGATGGGCGTAATATTTATGATGCGGAAGAGTTGAAGAAACTCGGGTTTGTGTATCTTTCCATTGGGAGATAAGGATATTATAGGTTTCTGCTCCTAAAAAACAAAAAATAAATTTTTCTTAAAAACAAGTCTCTTAGCCATACACTATTTATATCTTTGCATAGAAATAATTATATGTAAAAATTGTTTTTATGCTAAAAGATATAATAAAGAAAAATCCAAGAATGATGGATATTGCGGCGTATATGTATAATATGGTGCATCGTAATAATAGTTGGAGATATTGTTTGGGACGGAATAAAATCAAAATCAGGAAGAAAGGAGCTTTTTTAAATCGGGTTAAGTTTGAGATCAAGGGGATAAATAATACCATCGTTTTGGGAAGAAAAACCCGGTTGAATAATTGTCATATAGTCCTTTTGGGAAATAATTGTGTATTGGAGATCGGTGGAGGAAATACTATCGTTTCGAACACACAATTTTGGTTACAAGATGATAACAGTACTATTGTTGTGGGGAAAGATTTTACGATGGAAGGTGGCCATATAGCATCTACCGAGGGCGAGAAAATAGTGATAGGAAATGATTGTATGTGCTGAATTCAACTTGCAAATGCAACAGAATTCTGATTAATAATTTGTTTAAATTT